>Ga0164292_10000291_pt1 | contig 37390 bp, 64 predicted proteins | sample GEODES117metaG_FD_111486 | JGI IMG/M metagenome (GOLD analysis project Ga0164292, IMG submission 111486) | Eutrophic lake water microbial communities from Lake Mendota, Wisconsin, USA - GEODES117 metaG | ecosystem: Environmental > Aquatic > Freshwater > Lake | place: USA: Lake Mendota...
ATGGCCTCCATATCAGTAACAGCTGCTGTATTAAATGATAATGGTTGATTAAATGCTGCGCAACCCCAAAACATAAAACTCATAACAGTAATTGCCGATGTATTCCAAGAATTAATATTATTGATAGTAGTGAGAGATAAGCACTCCCAAAACATACCCTCAAGAATGACAACCCCCGTCAAGTCAAGCACATCAGATACTGACGATAAATCTAAGTTGGCACATTCGTAAAAATAAACCCCTTGATTATTTCCGAATCGTAACTGTCCCCATTGTACTACTGATTTAATTTTTAATTTACTATCAGCGACTACTCCAAAATTCCAGCCAGTGCAAGTTCCATTTATTACCACTGTATATGTTCCTGCTGTTGTATATTGATGTGTTCTGTTATCATAGCTATTAGCAGATGTATTACCATCTCCCCAATCTATAGTGCCTGAATAAGTGCCTCCAACTAAATACGGTAATGTAATACTTTCACTTGGAGTTGTAGTAGCCCACGTAGTAGTGAAAATTCCAGCACCATATGATGTCCAATATCCATTAACACTTAGCCAACCTAAACACAATCCAACAGTTGTAAAGCTCTGATTAAAATAAGAATTAACTAATGCAATAAATGACACATCAGTTAGATCAGAAGTTCTAATAAAAGCAACTGAAGCAGTAACACCAGATACTGGTGTTGGTTGGGAATCATCAGGTACGGGTCTAGCTATAATATAGCCTAAATTCTCATCTGGACCCATCCACCATTCAAGTCCAGTTGATGCAAATCCAGCAGTTGGTGTACCAATTGCTAGACTTCCTAGTTGAATTGTTCCGGGTATTGGTACTATTGGTGATCCATTATTGTATGCAAACGGTCTACTTGTTGACATTTTATAATATTTTTTTTAATGAAACAATAAATCCTTTTCTATTTAATCTATTAATGTCATTTAGTTTCATAAAGTATATATTATGTTGATCTAGTAATTTTAACATTCAAAGGAGTGGAACCTTTTATAATTCGGTGCCATTCCCCTTTTTTTATTTCTATAGTTCCTTCCATTTTAATTGGGAGCTGATCGTCAAATTGGAACTTCCAATCGTTATCATTTAGTATCTCTACTACTCGATCCTCCATATCTATATGCCATTTAAGTTCCTCGTCTATTAGATCAGGACTAAAAGATCTTAAAGATATCTTATCTGAAATCCAGGATTCTTCAAATGGTAAATAATTATTCATATTTTATATATTAGAAGAAACACAATGGAATAATAATACGTGATTGTAATATTAGAATTTATCTGTATACCTAATAAATAAGACAGCAATTTAAAAGGATTAAAATAATATTTAGCTACCCTTTTTCGTGCCTTTTCTTTGCAGCTACTGCATCTAAATACTCTAATAAGGTCATTTCATTAGAATCGTCAATAACGACAAAATTAGTAACTCCTAAATCACAATTAGAATCGGTAGTTTTATCAATAATAGATGCACCTAAGATGTATTCTATTTCTTGCTTCATGCTATTTCTAGTAGAAGTCTCGTTAAACTCAAATTCATATTTTTCTAATACACCAGTGACTCTTTCTCTAAGTAAATGAGCTTCCACTGAAGATGGCAGAAGATTGTTTATGACATTAGAGTTGTATAGGTATTTTGCTAATTCTTTATTTGGAATCATTCTCATCATTACTACCGGTGAAAATGTTTCTTCGTCTATCCACGTATCAAATTCAATATCTTCAATTTTGTCTTTGTGTTGTTCAAGATAATCTTCTATTACTTCTATACATCCTTCTGGATCGTGTTTTAAATCCTCTAATGTGAATACGAAGAATTTATTTATTGTTGCGGGTTTATTTAAAAGCGATTCTATCTTATTAAATATCAGTTTCTTTACTTCCATCTTTTATTTTATATTTTTCTTCTAGTGGTAAAAGTATTCTCCAGTTCTTTGGCAGGAATTCATTTTTTTCTGGATCTATATGTACAAACTCTCTCCATTCTCCAAAAAGATCTTTGCCATTTTTTATTTTGTCAAATATATAATTCTCGTCTTTGTAATAATCGGTATTATATTCTTGATGTGAAAAATCATTTAGCTTTGCTGATATCCTAGAAGGACCTCCAAAATAAGTAAAATGCCATCCGCCCTTTTCCCACCATTGACAATCGAAAGTTAATCTACATCCTTCTATACTCCTAGATTTAAGATTTCCCCAGTTTATAACCTTAGGGTGATACCATTTATCCTTTTGCTTATTTGAAAGAGAACCGAAGTAGTTATCCATTTCTAATTTAAAAATGCCATTAAGATTGTATTCTTTTTTGATGTGTGATATTATTTCAGGATTAGGAATTTCATCTAGGTCTGTGATAATAACTACTGAATTATCATTAAGACACATTGAATGAAGAAATGGTAATGAAGAATTTCTTTGATATTTTTCTCTGCTCCACGCATCAGTAAGATTATCAGGAATATAGACTTTTATGTGTGCTACTTTGTCCCACCACTTTTCAAATCTCCATTTGTTTTCTTCGAGTATAAAAGGCTTAAAATCTCCCTTAAATGTTTTGTTTGCCTCAACTATAATAAACTTGTCTACTACATCGTAAAGCTCCATAAACCTTAGCTCAAGAATCTCTAGTTCATTATAAAAAGTAAAACAATCTACTACAGTCTTCATTTATATAGATATAATTTTTTCCCATAGAGGTTTCTTAGTAAAAGAAACCTCAAATTTTATAAAATTCTTTTCCGAATTTTCTGTGTGTACAAAAGACAATCTTTCATGAAGTGATTTCGATTTAATCATTCTATTATCTTCTATCATAGCAGTTTCTATAACCTCTCTAGCTCCTTTATTTTCTATAATATAAACACCAGGCTCATTCTCTTGCGTTTTTCTTCCTATTATTATAGTGTTATCAGTGAATCTTTGGAATGGGTTAATAAATACTTCCATATTTTCTCCTATACTTCCTATAGATCTGATTTCATCTGATGTCTTGTTGTATACATTATTTTCTAAATAAACAAAAGATGGATGTGTCTGTATTAATGAGCCAACTGACCCATTACATATAATAAAATTTGCAGGTCCTCTTCTGCTTCTAGCACCGATTAGATTTGATTTAGTTATAATACTTGAAATTAATAATTTTGAACCATCTATTCCACCATTCATTAAATATGATTTATATCTAATTTTTGGGAATATTTTCTTAATTGTTTTTTTCCATGGATTCATAATTTCTTCTGCAGATTCTTCTCCTAAAATATTATAGATATCTAATAGCCTCTTCTGTCTTTGTATTAGTGATTCTGATTCTAATACGGATCTTACAATTTCATCCCCATCTACAGCATGAAATACTTTTAAATCTGCTATTGTGTCCTCGTTAATTTTACACCTTACTTGGTATGTCTCTAATTGAATATGCTTAGTTTTCGTGGTTAATTTTAAATGAGGATAATCCGGATTATCTGGGTGTGAGGTAAAATCTAAATATGTAATAATATTATGACCAGATGTTGTTTCTGAATGTTTTGCTGTGTCTAAAAATTTCATATTATATTTATTATTTATATCTTACTCAGATTTATGCCCGATTGTTTCGTTTTTTTGTGAATGTTTATAATAAAACCACAAATTATTTTGTAATATTAAAAAATTATTATTGGTTAAAAATGATTTAATATATACATTATTAAAAAATAAAATTATGAATCATAATTACAATGAATATTTAGAAAGTATTAAGAAAAAACTTGATGCTATGAATAAAGCAGCAGGAGTAGATCCGGAAGCTAGCAAAGAGTTCCAAAAGCATATGCAACAATCAGAAATGCCTTCAAATGATATCTTTGATATGCTTGGAAATGGAGCTAAAATGTGGATGGAAAAAAATCAAAATCAAAATCCTATGTAACTAAATGGGTTTCTAACAATAAGATTAGGAACTTTAAAACATAATTGATGAGGGAATTTAAGATTATCAATAGGATTACAAATACTACCGATAATATATCTAGATATTTTGCCGAAATAAGTAAGTACGAAATATTAACCCCAGAAAAAGAAGCAGAATTAGCAGTTAAATCAAAAAATGGAGATACTAAAGCTAAAGATCTTATATTAAAATCCAATTTAAGATTTGTCGTATCAGTTGCTAAAGCTTATTCTTCACCACAAAACCCTTTAGAGGACCTAATATCAGAAGGTAATAAAGGTCTAGTAGAAGCTATAGAAACATTTGATCCTTCTACAGGTTTTAAATTTATTAGTTATGCTGTATGGCACATCCGAAAGAATATATTTCTGTATATGCAAAATAGTTCAAGATCAGTTAGAATACCGACTAATGTAACACAGCAATTAAGGAAATATCAATCATTAGAGGAGAGCTTTATTTCTTATAACGGAAGAGAACCTTCAGTAGATGAGATGTTATTATTAATAGAAGAAAACACAGATATCAAATTATCAGAATCAGCTATTGAGGCTATTAAAAATACACCGAGATCAATTCCTTTAGAAAGCAGTACAAATCCTAGCGATGATGAATCGTTCAGTCCTATCAATTGGATAGAATCTGAAAATAGCACTGATAGTAATATAATAAGCGAGGATTTAAAAAAATCTATAGCAAGTATTCTTTCAGAGCTTAAACCAATGGAAAGGGAAATTACTATACTTAAATATGGACTAGGAGAAAATAAAGAACCACAAACATTTGGACAAATTGGTGAATCGTTTGAAAGAAGCCCAGAATGGGCTAGAGGCGTATCTAATATGGCTGAAAGAAGAATAAGGGCTATTATTAATCGAAGAAATTTAAAAGGAAGTATTTAGACAAGATCTAATACTTCTATTTTAAATGGCATTTTAGTTCCATATCTATAAATACAAAACTTTTCAAATTCTTCATCAGTCATATTATCTGTACTGAATTCCATTTTACCCCATTCTAATTCTTCAGATCCTTCTTTAGTGTACTTATCAAATATTTCTTTTGATATGATAATCTCAGATTCTAGTGAATGATTTAATTGAGCTTTTATTTTATTTGCTCTTTCTTTAGAAGCTGTTATTGATTCTATCCATTCTTTCTTTCCTCCGGAATCTAGCGATGAACCTCTAATAAGATAAACTTTTTTACTCATTTTTTTCTTCTTGATTTAATACGTGATTCCATTATTAAAATCTCTATCTCTTCTAATCTTAATCTTTCCGCCCAAGATAATTGTTTTCTTCCGTTTATAAAAAACCACCCGAATGTTTTATTAAACAGGAATATTATTTTTCTAATCCTAAATTTTATATAATATGATTTCATATTGTTACTGCTAAATTAAAAATTAATATACTATAATAAATAAAAAGTTTTAAACAATCATTGGTTAATCCCACCAATGTCCCATTCCTGATCCATCGTACCAATTATCCCAAACCCCTTCCTTTCTCTGTTCAGGAGTCGTTTTATCTAATAGCATTATATAATGAGAGTGTTCTTGTCCGTGGAAAATAGTCCATAGCTCTTTCCATTCTTTATCCTCTATTTCTTGAGAAAGATCCCTAATTATATTATTTGCTCCTTTTATTTCCTCTGGCTCATCGTCACAAAAAGTATAGTCATAGTTCATTTCACATCCTAGTTGAGACTCTGCAATTTCCATGTATTTGTCTTCTGTGATATTATTAAGAATTTCTATTGCTCTTTCTATCTTTGCAACTTTCTTTAATCTAGGCACATCAACTTCTCTACCTTTGATTATAGAATCTCTCAAAGGTTCTAAAGATTTTGAAAGGATCTTTAAATTATATGTGTGATCCCAAGGCCTAAAATTCCATATCACTTTCCAAAAGAAAATTATATTCTTTACTCCTTTAGGTATATCATATCTTAGGAAATACCAAGTTTTCCAATACCATCTTTCTCTTTTGGATATACGTTCTAAGCTTTCCCAAAAGCTATCTGCAAATTTTACTTTCATAATCATTATACATATAAATCATTTAATGTTTTCAAAATAGGATATATATTAAATATTAATCAACATGAAGCATTTAAAATCTATAGAAGAATTCAAAGCAGTTAATGAACAGCTTTTTGGAAATTTTGGAAAAAGATTATCCGATGCAATATTCGGAGATCCTAACGATACTACAAAAACGAGCGAATCACCAATATCTGGATCAATAACTAATATTCCAGTATCTGGAGATAAAGCTAAGAACGTTCAAGCTCTTATGGATGCAATGAAAAGACATGGAATAACTAACCCATATACTCAAAGAGCAATTCTTGGATGTGTAGGAAAAGAGTCAGGGTTTATTCCGCAAGACGAAACAAGTTATAGAAACACTTCTAATGATAGAATACGTAAAATATTTGGCAAAAGAATTACTGTTAGTGATGCTGAGCTTGATACAATAAAAAAAGATGATGTTAGATTCTATGATATGGTTTACGGAAAAGAAGCAGCAAAATCTTTCGGTTGGGATACGGGTAATACAGCACCTGGCGACGGTTACAAATATAGGGGTCGAGGATTTAACGGTATAACTTTTAAAAGTATTTACCAAAAATATCAAGATATATTGAATAAAGACGGTAAATTAGGTAAATCTGTAGATATAGTGAATAATCCAGATCAATTAAATGAAATTGATGTAGCAGCAGAAGCAGCAGTATTATTCTTTATTAATGGCGCAAAAAGTGATACAATGCAAAGAAAATATGGTACTAAAGATATCAACACATTTGCTGATCAAAATACAGCTTTAAAAGGAATAGTTAATATTAATGCTGGATTAGGTAACGATGTTACTAGTACATATTTAGGAGGCTTACAAAAAGCTACAGATATAGCAAATCAATTTAATATTACTGCTACTGGAGCATCTAATATGGCTTAATTTCTAACGATTTAGATAAATACGCTATTATTTTTTAAACTTATTTGGATACATGATTCTTAGAGGGTGTCCATGAGGAATATCTTTCACCCTAATTCCTGCTACTTTTTCCTCTGGACATGTGTCTTCTTGTCTAACCATTCGGTTATTCATCCACGTTTCAATTTTAATAAAGTTGTTTCTACAAGCCCAAGTTTCTATTGATCTGTTCCATGAAGATCCCACGCCGAATGGAAACATAACATTGGAATTGTTTACCACATCCATTATTTGACTTCCTTGGAGTTCGATTTTAATCTCTCCAAAGTTTCTGTGTTTAATAATCATTGTTCTTTGATTAAAATTCTCGTATAATTCTATATGTTCCATTACCACGGGTTACTTGATTTAATTCCTAAAAGCTTTCTGTATCTTGCCACGTTGCAAGACCAGTATTTAGCACTCCATTTAGGCCCTGGATTATCACATCTCATTCTTTTCTGAAATGATCTTGCTTTTTTAGGATCGCTGTTGTTAACTCTCATACCTGGTTGACCAAATCCCACTTTAACAACATTGCCTTTTTCATTTTTGGTGTATACACCAAATTTCCTAGGTCCCGAAGGTGTTCTGAATGGCCGATTGAGATCTACTTTTCTACCTCTATACTCTGCCTCGTGTAGCTCTTCTACATCTTCAAAAGGTATGTCAAGAAGAACCTCTCTTCCTTCATATATTCCCTTTTTGCCAGCGTCTGTTCCGACCAACCAAATTTCATCTTCGGTTAGACCAATTTTTCCTGAATAATATAAATCTCTTGATTCGTTGACTAGATCTAACCAACTTTCCGATTCTAATCTAAAAACGCTCTCTAATATACCTATACCTTCATTTAGATGGTATGATAAATTTTCAGATAATGTATAGTTTTTAAAGCCGTTAAAATCGCTTATATGCTTCATTATATTTTTTATTTAATCAGATTATTTTGTGATATAATATCAGCAATCATTCTTGATATTTTAGTATCTGATGGATAATGTATCCCTGTTACCTCTCTGCTATTTGCAATTTTTTCACCTAATTTTTTTAAATCTTCTGAAATTTCTGGATGTTTCTTTGAATAATGATCAGCCATTACAAAACCAGTAAGTGCGTGACCACTGGGATATGCTGCTGTCATAGCATCAGTACGCATAAGTGGATAAAGGGATAAATTATAAGCTTTAGCAAGTTGATATGGTCTTGGACGATTTATAACATTCTTAAGAAAATTTAGTATCACGTCAGTTTGATTATCTACCATGAAATATTCTTCCATAGTTTCATTGTATCCTTTAGATTGTAAAAGATCTATAAACAAGTTAGGAAGATTATTTTGATCGTCTGCATATCTAGCAAAAGTTAGATCATCTCCAGTTGCCTTGCTAGTTTTTTCTATTAAAATAGAGAGATCTTCTTTTGTCGTTTCACTACTGTTAAGTGGCGCTTCTTCTATGATTTTTTTAATAAGCCCCTCTTTTTGAAACCATTCTTTTATTGAATCATTATTATCCTCTATGATTTCTTTAAATTCTATAGGTGAATTTCCATATACTATTTCATCTAAATTATCTGACATATCATTAATATAATATGACGTTTTTTCGGATAGTGAAATGTTTTTAAATGCGTTAAAATCGCTTATATGCTTCATACAAAGTATATATCTAAAATCTATTTTTAGATTATTCCTCTTCGTCTAGATCTTCCTCCACGTCTAAATCTCCTCTAAGATACATTACATAAAGGTCGTTAGTGTTTTGAAGTGTGGTAGTATCTTTATTGTTAATTACCCAATATGAAATTCCTTCTTCGTTTTCCGAAAGAGATATTTTATGTGACAATATCCATTCTGCAAAATCAATAGCATGTTTTCTTTTCTTAATCGTCTCTTGTACTACTTGATGTGTTTTTTTAGCTTCAAGATTAAGCTTCACTTTATTCCATTTTTGGTCAGGAATACTATCTAAAAACTCTTCTAACCTAATATCTAGGTTTCTAATTTCACTCCGGAATTCTTTATCGTTTATAGTTTTTGAATCCTGCCAAGCTTCCTTAGCATCTTTCCAAATTATCCAGAGCCTAAAGAAATCATAGATTCTTCTCATTTTATTTTTTCTAACCAATTAACAAAGTGCTGCTCAGGAGTTAGTTCGTCCCATTCATAGTCAGTAAAACCTTTCTTGCAGTATTCTCCAAAGTTGATCATATCAACAGCAGTAAATCCTGGTGTTCTTTTAAGCACATCCTCGACTCTTTCTGGTGTTGCATTTTCACCTTCTTTTTCGATTAATTTCCATTCCTGTTCAATAGCATCCGAGTCCATACTATTAAATTTCTCTGCTAACATTGCAGTTAGTTTCATTTCATTTAGATTCATATTCTTTTATTTGTTTTATATAAGGTGCATAAACTGATGTTCTTACTGATCCTGATCCTTCGTAAGAATCTATAGGTATCCAACGAGTAACTATTGTTTCATCTTCTTTGCTTTCACAAGGAAATGCTATAACTGTGGTGTCTTTGATATCTTCTCCCTGACAAAATAACTCTTTCCACGTTGACACATCTAAATAATTTCTTAATGCACTCCATGGCTCCATATCCGTTTTTAACCACATATTATCATCTGTCCTTATAGCATCTTCGATTTGTTTTTGTACTTCTTCAACCAACGCTCTTTTTTGATCAGCTGATAATCTTTTTCCAAAGTTCATAAGTAATTCAGTGGGATATGTTGCAGAAGCTATCGAGTATCTTCCGCAGAAATATCTTAAAGAAGACCAAGTGAGTGTCCATTCCCAATCACTTAAAGGCTGAATTTTCTTTTCTTTTTTCATGTCTGTTATATTTTAATTATGTGTTTAAGTTTCTTCGTATAAAAAGAAAAGATAAATATAATATGATAGAAGGCTATGTTTATCTTATTGTAGAAGGAGATCAGTACGGAGAGGAGAAGTATAAAATTGGAATCACTAAAAATGACCCTCAAGAAAGATTAAAGAAATTAAAAACTGGTAATTCCGGAGATCTATCTGTGCTTAAAACATATAGAAGCAGAAATTATAAAAAGATAGAAAGATGGCTTCATAGAAAATATAAATTGCAGAGAACATTATCTAATAATGAATTCTTCCATCTGACTGATTCTGAAGTTATTGGTTTTACCGAGGATTGCAAAAAAATAGATGAGATTGTTTCAACACTAAGCGAATTGAATCCTTTCTTTAAGTAGTTTATTTTTTATCTTTTCTATTAGCTTTAGCTTGCTTGTATAAAGCTTTATCACCCATCTTTGTTGTTTTACCTCCTGTTACAAAAGAATTAACTCTAGCCATTGCCCATTGTTGTGGTGTTGTTCCTGGAATATGACCTATTTTCCAAGCTGCATAACCCCTTTTCCATACCTGAGTTAATATACCTTGGGGAAATCCAGTCTTATCTGATTTATTCTTTAGAGCTTTTTTTACTGGGCTACCAGCAGAAGTTACTCCCTCATTTAAGAATCCCTCAATTTCAAGGATCTCATCTTCTGATAAAGATTCTAATAAATCTATAAACTCATTTTCTATTTCTTCTAAGACACTCATGAATTGATAAGGGTCTGTCATTAAATTTTCCCCAAACATTTCTTTGTATTTTTTAGTGTATTTGCTTGTTTTGGTTTTTACTGGCTTACCCTTTCCTGCTTTGCGCGATTTATAATCAGCATCCCATGGACCATAAGCAGAAGAATCAGAATCATCTTTGCCACCATGTTTTTTTATCTCCCTTTTCATCACATTAGGATTAGTAGACAAGTATTTTTTTGGGTATTTCATTCAATATATATTCAATTTTGTTAAAACATTTTTTTAATTAATAAGAAATTTCTATCTTTACCTAAAATTAAGATAATGGAGTTCCAAAGGAGCAAATACAGCAGAAGAATTAGAAAGAAAAAGAGGGTCGGCGAATTCAGACAATATGGATTTTGTATTGATGTTTACTGTGGTCCAGATCCAGATGGAAAAATTGTAGATGAGATAATCAATATTGTCATATCTAGAGGAATGGATTGTACAGGTGGAGGTGATCAGGAGAAATACCAATTCTTTTTTGATAGTCTAAAAAACGAATCAGATAAAGAATGGGTTTCTAATGAAATTAAAAAAATCGAGGAAGTAGAAGATGTAGTTTATTACGGAACTGTTGATGTGTGGCACGATGATGCAGATCAATATTTTGAAGAAGTCGATAAAATCAGAAAAGAATATGTCGAGAATTATTTAAAAAAACAAGAGGATGAGAAAACTAGCGACAATTCAGAAAATTAAAGAAATCCTTCCAATTGAAGGAGCAGATGCTATTGAGTTAGCAATTGTAAACGGATGGAAAGTAGTAGTGGGAAAAAACGTAGAACACAAAGAAGGTGATTATGTTATTTACTGTGAGATTGATTCGTTTCTTCCTATAAAAGAAGAATTTGAATTTCTTAGAAAGTCATCATATAAAAAAATGGCAGATGGCACTGAGGGATTCAGATTGAGAACAATTAAACTTAGAGGACAAGTTTCTCAAGGTCTAATTATTCCTATAAATGTTCTTATGAGATATAAGAATTTTCAAGTTGAATTTGAAGAAGGATCTGACGTATCTGAAATTTTAGGTGTCGTTAAATATGAACCACCTATACCTGCAGAGTTATCTGGAATAGCTAAAGGATTATTTCCTGGATTCATTCCAAAGACTGATGAGGAAAGGATTCAGAATCTTTCTGAAGTATTTGAGACATGGAAAGAAGAACATAAATTCTATGTGACAGAAAAGCTAGACGGAAGTTCTGCTACATACTATTACAAAGATGGAGAATTTGGAGTATGCTCTAGAAACTTAGAGCTTTTAGAAACTGAAGGAAATTCATTCTGGAAAGTTGCAAGAAATCTAGATCTAGAGAACAAAATGAAATCTTTAGGATACAATGTGTGTTTCCAAGGTGAATTAATTGGCGAGGGTATACAAGGTAATCCTTATAAAATATTAGGACAGACGGTTAAGTTCTTTAATGTGTTCAATATTGACACCCGTGAATATGTGGGATTAACAGAATTTGTTAATACTATTCATGGATTAGGACTTGATACTGTACCTAAGATTGAAACAGAATTTACTTTACCAGATACAATAGAGGATCTTTTATCTTATGCAGATGAAAAATCTTCATTAAATTCAAACTTTGATCGAGAAGGCGTAGTTATAAGAAGTATAGACAGAACAATATCATTTAAAGTGATTAGTAATAAATTCCTACTGAATGAAAAATAGAAAAGTTCCAAAAAATAATGTGGAGGTTACGGAAAGAATAAACAATTTAATTAATATAAATAGAAAAATGAGAGATAGACACATATCATTTGAGGATGATGATTTAGAATCAATAGACACGCAAAAACACACACAATGGTCAGTATTACAAAGTGGTCAATTTGCTCCATCTTATGTTTCAATATCACAAGTACCTTCTGGGCTTTATGAAATGAAATGGAATAGTTCATTACAGACTTGGGTTATTGCTAAGCAAGCTTTAAATATTGATGAACTTTACGAGCTTCCATCGCCAGAGATTGAAAGCATTCTAAGTGATATAAAAATATTCTGGAGAAAAAGAGAAACCTATAGGGAGTATAACTTCGTACACAAAAGGGGTATTTTACTTTACGGAGATCCTGGGTGTGGTAAATCTGGAATTATACAGCTTTGCGTTAAAAACCTAATAGAGGAAGAGAATGGTATTGTTATTAATATCAAAGAAGATGAGGATTTTAAAGCATTTGTTGAAATGGTTCCCACTATAAGATCTATTGAACCAGAAAGACCTCTTATTGTAATACTAGAAGATATTGACTCATTAGCAGGGGAAGACAGATATTCAACAACAAAATTGCTTAATATTCTAGATGGGGTTAAGCAGATAGAAAATGTTGTTTATATAGCAACAACAAACTATCCGGAAAAACTACAAGAACGTATTACTAATCGTCCATCAAGATTTGATAGAAGATACGAGGTGCAAATGCCTTCAGGCGAAATTAGAGAAGCTTATATAAAAAATAAGCTTACTGACGAAGATCTTAAAAAAATAGATATTAAAAAATGGATAGAGCTTACTGACGGAATGTCTCTTTCACACTTAAAAGAATTAGTAATTTCTGTTGTAGTAATGAGTAAAGACTTTGATGAATCAATTGCTACCCTTAATAGTATGGGAGAAAAACCTAAGGTTACAAGCAGGAAGAAATCTAAATTAGGATTTGGAAATTAATATGGAAAGATCATTAATAAGAATATGTTCCGGATCCCTTGGTGATACTATAGGAGCAATGGCAGTAATAGACTCGTATCGTTCTAAAAATAATAAAAATGTATCTGTTATTTGCAATCTCCATAGCGAGTATTTTTGTAATAGCTATCCAGACATTAAAAAAATATATCCACATAATTCCGTTCCTAATTATGCGCCAGATATCGATAAATGGGTAATAGACGGAATAGAATATGACGAGTACAAGCAGATCGTATACAAATTTGATAAGCCGTTGATGAAAGGATACGCACAACAGCTTGATGTAAAAGAATGGAATAGACCAATGATAGATTCTTTTGTAAAAGAAAGACCAATAAAAGGTAAATATGCGTGTTTTTCTATGCACTCAACAGCTCAATCTAAACATTGGAATTATGAAGAAGGCTGGGATCAATTGTGTAAAATGCTCAGAAAAAAAGGAATAACACCAGTTTGTATAGATGTTCACGAAAGCTTCGGTACTGATGGGAATTGGAATACTGTACCTAAGTCATGTGTCAAAAGAAATGGAATGAATCTTAAAGAGATGTCCAACTACATACACCATTCTGAATTCTTTATAGGCTTAAGTAGCGGTTTAACATGGGTTGCTCACGCTTTAGGTAAACCAGTAGTTATGATATCAGGGGTAACTTCGGAAGATAATGAATTTACTGAAGACACAGTTAGGTTAATAAACAAAGATGTTTGTCATGGATGTATAAACAATCATCAACATAAATTTGATTCGGATGACTGGTTCTGGTGTCCTTTACATAAAGGAACAGAAAAACATTTTGAGTGCACAAAGACAATCACACCGGAGCAGGTTTTCAATTCCTTATCCCATTTATTACCCAAAGAATAATTTATATAAAATCCTGCTGATATATAATCTATAGTTATTTATGAAAAGCTTTAGAAACAAATATCCAGGTCTGTCAGAGAATCAGCTACTTATAAAGTATAAAATATGGCAGAGAGAAAAAGAAACTCAAAGACTTCTAAATGAAGCAGAGGAGAGGAAGAAATACAAAGATCCGTTTAGTAAAAAAAATGATACAGGTGAAGATGGTGCTTATGATGGAGCTTTAGATGTAGATGGAAGTCACGGGGTTGTTTCTGATGCTGCTTTAGTTGGTGCTAGAGTAAATTTTTTGTATGCAAATAGTGGGGGTTTAATAAAAACAGCTATCACTGATTTTGAAGGAAGATTTAATATACCCAGAAGTTTTGGATCGGGAGAAATATATATTAATGGCGGAATAGATGCTGTTAATGGATTACCATATAGAGGTGGATTTAGAATAGATCCTCCGTTTTTTCATCAATATAGGGCAATTACACCTTTAACACATATTACTAGTCACATTTGGACAAATACAGCAACTAGAATTCCACAAGAAGCCTTAACAATAGTACTTGATTATTTGCCTGAATTTTTTGGAATACCAACGGATAATATAGATCATTCAATATTTGGTAAGGATCACGTAAGATCAACTTTAGAGGGTCTAAGAGGAGCTAAAGAGATACAAGCCATAAATACCCTTATTGAAATATATTCAGAGCTTATAAGCGGACTAAAAGCAAATCATTCAAGTGAATTAGAAGGACTAAAAATTCAAACATACAGAGAAATAGGTGATGCTTTACTAACAAAAATAAATGGACAGGAAACGGAAAAATATTTTGAGAATATTTTTAAATTCCATATTAGCGGACAGAAAAAAAATCACGATGCCTGCTGTACAGAACTCATAAACAAAGCATCAGATATTATTAAAGACTCTTTAGATTTAGGATCATTGGAATGTACATCAAATATACAGTCAATAAATTTAGCTGTTAAATCCGAATGGACGGAGAAGGCTTTAATTATGACAGAGGATAATGGAATTACGAAATCCGATGTTTGGAAAGATATAGAGAATAAAAAACCGGAAAATTTAATGGATCAGATTAATATACCTACGGTTTAATCTTTCTCATGGTGATCTAAAGCTTTACCGAATTTATCCAACTTGTTCATTATCTTCTTAAGTTCATTAAAAGACCAAGGCTTAAGAGAGTTTGTATCCAATCCAATATCCATGGTTCTTCTTCTTTCATTTGCTTTTGATGAAGTCCACCATTCGTCTGGCTGAAGATTATTATGGCAATGTCCATGTAATTGCCAAGATCCTTTATGGCATTTGTTCCACATCTTCATCGGCCAATGACTCATGATTATTCGGATTCCATCAATCTCAATTTCTAAATAATGTTGTACACTGGAAAAATAATCATGACAATCATCTCTATTATTCTCCAAATGATGATCGTGATTCCCTAGTATTAAATGTATGTTTGAACAATTTAACCTGTCTCTGAATTTCTTAATATTATCGAATCCACCAAAACTCCAGTCGCCTAAATGATAAAGTGTGTCTTCGTATCCTACAGTGGAATTTATTGATCTAACTATAAATTCGTCGTGTTCAGAAAGGGAGCTAAACTTTCTGCATCTTTTGTCATTGTCCCAAGAGGTACATCCGGAAACTAAATTCTTATGCCCGTAATGAGTATCTGAAGTGAAATATATCATGAAAATTATACGCTTTTTTTGTTTTTTGTTCCGGAACTTTTGTTCTTTTTTTCTGTAAAATAATAAAAATAATATGGATTTTAAAGACTTTAAAGAGTGTATAGACAATTTAATTGAAATGCACAGAAAAAGTGACGAAGCTTATAAATTAAAAATAGACATCCTTGATTACCATGATGAATACGAGAAAGCTGTTACTATATTATGGAGTCAAATATTAACTGATACTGGACAAGACTGGTTATACTGGTATCTTTATGATAAAAATGGAATATCAGGAAAGCCTAGAAAAGATATGCAGGCTTGGGATGAGGACAAGAAAGAAATTTGTAAAAATCTTAAGGGCCTTCATAGCTTTCTTGTAGAAAGTAATTACTTTCGAATCCAAGGTAAAAATGAAGAGGAAAAAATAATAGACGCTAATAATATTACAGAAGTGAATAATCTTACCGATGAGAAGATGCCATGTATAATAAACTGGGATTTACACCAAAAGCTTAAAAAACCCACTGAGATTAAAACCGAATTTGACTTTAAAAAAGAGCCAGGTAAGAAAAAAAATAAAATTAAAAAAGAAATAGTTCCTAAGAAAAAATCAAAGGACGGAGAAGATTCTAATAAATAAAAATATATGTCAGGAAAAATAAATCCAAAAATAATATTAGAAGATAAAGAGTATGAATTAGAAAAAATTCATATATCTGAACTAAATTATCTAATGGTGAGATTATTTAATCCAATAGAGAAGAATTATATTACTTACAATCTTGGTGATTATAATCCCGAGAATAATTTTATAAAAGATGCGATCGAAAAAATCTGACGAGATAGTACTTCTAAATAGTGAAGGGCCAATACTTAAAGCTAAAAAAACAGATTCTGATGAATATGTATTGTATGATAAAGAAGACACAATAGTTGATATACTATCCACTAGCCAATTTACTGACTTCATATACAACAATGTTCCATTGACAGGAACTGATGGCAAAGAAATATATTATGATTCATATTCACGAGATATGAAACCAGAGAAGGAAGATTTAGAGATCTTTATTAAAGGAGTACAAACTTTTGTTGCTTTTAATTCGGAAGATGGATCATGGATTTCTCCTGTTAAATCAGAGAAGGAATGGCAAGAATCGGTTCTAAAAGAATTATTTCCAAGCTATCCACACGGAGCTCCTAAATGGCAATATCTAAATGGGCTTTTACATATAGCACTAGAATATAAAGAAGGATTAGAAACGGAAGAAAACTACGAAGATGAAAACGGATAAGGAATTAATTTATATTGCTTCTCCTTATACTAATCCAGATAATAACATTAGGATTCAGAATTATTTAGAAGTTACAAAAATAGCTGCAGATCTTGTATCTAATGGGCATGTTGCTATTTCACCTATAACATACGGACACGTTCTATCGGAATGCAAAGAAATGGCAACTGATTGGGGATTTTGGATGGATTTCTGTTTGGTTCTACTTAATAAATGTGATAAACTCCTAGTGTGTAATACTATCCCTGGATGGGAAAATTCTAAGGGTGTTGCAGCAGAGATTGAATTTGCAAAACAGAATGGGATAAAAGTTGAATATTTAAAACCATTGGAATGAAAAGAATATTTCTGATACAAAATATTAAAGGTAGATACTATTCAAAAAATAGTAAAAGGTTTGGTGGTATAGAATTTGCTACCAGATTTTACATAAAAGAGCAAGCAGATACCACCGCAGAACTTCTAACAGATACTGATTTAGAAGGACCTTTTTTTATAATTGAAGGATTTGAAAAATTTAATAAAGACTAATGTGTTCACTTAAAAAGAAAATACAAAAACTTATGCTATGGATCTCTTATAAATTTCCAAAAAAAGGCAAAAAAAGTATTTGGGATTTTGATTAAATATTAATAAAAAATATGGAAAAAAAAATAACAGCAGATACTCAATCAAATAGACTAAAAGATGACATTCGAACTGAGTTTGATAAGATAAAGTGGATGATCGATGAACATACACGAGTACAGGATAATCAAATTAAATTTAGAGATGAATTAATTAAAGTATTATACTCCCAAGTAGTAGATCTAACTATGATGTCCAAAATCGAATTGGGAGATGATGTGATAGCAGAAATTAAACGACTAAAAGATATTATCAATGAATAATCTAGATAAACAATATATAACTTTACTCCAAGATATTCTAGATAATGGAGTAACAAAATCAGATCGTACTGGTACTGGAACACTTTCAGTATTTGGTAGACAAATCAGACACAAGATGAGTGATGGGTTTCCGTTACTTACAACAAAGAAAATGCCATTCAAAACAATCACAACGGAATTACTATGGTTCTTACGTGGAGATACAAACATTAAATTCCTTGTTGATAATAATTGTCATATTTGGGATGGTGATGCTTATAAGAACTATTGTATATCTTACAAAGACGGTCACGAGTTTTATGAAGATGAAGAAGTAAAACGTTCATACACACAAGAAGAATTCATTAATAAAATCAAAACAGATGATGACTTTGCTAAGAAGCGGGGAGAATTAGGACCAATCTATGGGGCACAATGGAGAAATTGGACATTACATAGCGTAGGACCAAATGACTCTTTCCCTATATATGTAGACCAAATTAAACTATTGATTGAACAACTTAAAACAAATCCAGACTCAAGACGATTAATGGTTAATGCTTGGAATGTAGGTGAATTAGACCAAATGGTTCTTCCCCCGTGTCATTATGGATTTCAAGTTTATACAAGACCAACAACCAGAGAAGAAAAAATAACAAATCCTGGAAAATACAGAGCAATTTCTTTAAGCTGGAATCAACGTTCAGCAGATACATTCCTAGGTTTACCTTTTAATATTGCTTCTTATGGTCTACTACTTGAAATCATTGCAAAAGCAGTGGATATGGTTCCAGATGAATTGATTGGTAATTTAGGTGATACGCATTTGTATTTGAATCACATCGAACAAGCAAAGGAACAGATTACTAGAGAACCTATGAAATTAACAGAATTAAATATTAATACTGAATTCTGGGAACCTAAATATTTGTTAGATTTATTAGAGAAAGGAACATTTATAAAATGTTTAATAGAAGAAGATATACAAATGCTTAATTACCAATCACATCCGGCAATTAAAGCGCCTTTGTCTAATTAGTAAAAGATAAAAATAAACATCAAATATAAATATAATGGGGAAAATAATATTGGAATTTGATTCAAACGAAGAATCGCAAGAGGCAAGAGTGGCTCTTGATGGTTATAAATGGAAATTGGCAATGTGGGATCTTGACCAAAAGTTAAGGTCAACAACCAAACACGGAATTAAGTTTTATTCAAACGAAGAAGCGTCAAGTGAGGAAATAGATATTTGTCAAAAAATCAGAAATGAAATCAGAGAGACTCTTGATAGCTATAATTTAAACTTAGAAGATTAAGTTATGAGTAAAGAAAAAATAATCGATGGAAGATAAAAAATATCCACCTATTACACCAGAAAAAAGCGAGGGAAAACATATGGGTGCACTTGCGGGTAGAGCTGAAGATGAAAGGAAAAGAAAAGAAGAGGCGCTGAAACAGTCAATGAGTATAGGTATTTCCTTAGATCCTGAAATCAATTGGATTGTAAAGACTATAAATGGTAAAAGCTATCTGTCTATTAAATAGTAATTTTATAATAATAAATAAAAAATGATAAACGTATATTTGGATGAAGTAAGAACACCTAATGATGAAAGATGGATATAGGAAAACTTATAATAGGAATATTTTTCGGTATTATAGCTCAAATATTAGTTTTCTTCCAGTTGCAGGGATCTCTGAAGTATGATTGGTTTAGGAATAATTATTGGTTAGTTGTTCTTTTAGGTATACCTGCTTCTATGTTTTTTATGTATTCAGTTAAGAATATGGTAATTGCTTATAACGGACAAATGTGGCCATCGAGATTAATAGGATTTTCAATTGGTGCTATTGTGTTTACTTACTTTAGTTTGTCACTATTTAATGAGCCGCTAACTACAAAAACACTTATCTGCTTATTCTTGTCATTTACTATATTAGGAATTCAATTATTCGTAAAATAAAAGAAATGAGTAAAAAGATATCACTGAAATAAATGCAACCGAAGATAAATTTGAAAAATATGGAAATGATATCGCAACATCCTATTAAAAAATCTGATCTCGGATTTCATGGAAATCTTTTTGGCGGGCAATTATTAAAATGGATAGATTCTGCTGCAGCTAGTTATTCAATGCAGTTATGTGATACACCTAGAATGGTAACTGTATCAATAGATAAATGTAATTTTGAAAAACCAGCAAGAGAAAGTCAATTACTTAAAATATATGGTTACCCAACAACAGTTGGTAATTCATCAGTAACATTATATATGGAAGCTAGAGCACATAATGTATATAATGGTAAACAAGTACTTGTTCTAAAGACCCATATTAAATTTGTACACATTGACGAGGAAGGTAATCCTATTCCTATTGGAGAGAAAGGAAGAAATAGAATAAATAGAATGATCGAATTGCAATCTAGCGAAGAGACTAACAATTAAAATATGGAAAAAGTAAGCATATATTTAGATGACATAAGAACACCTAATGACGAAAGATGGATAATCTGTAGGGATTATAATGAGTTTGTCAATAAAGTGAATGAGATAGGATTAGATAATATTGAGACTATTTCATTGGATCATGATCTTGGCGAGACTGCAATAAGAGAATATTTCAAAAATGTCACAAATAATTACATTCTTGATTATGCTAATATACACGAAAAAACAGGATACGATTGTGCTAAATGGCTTGTTGAGAAAAGCATAGACACTGGAGTAAATCTTCCAACTATTTTAACACATAGTGCAAATCCTATAGGTTCTGCAAACATAATGGGATACATAAATAACTATCTGAAAAATAAAAGACTAACACAAAATTGTATAAGAGTTCAGATACCGCATTCAGCTTAAATATATAATATAAAGAGTATGGATTTATTTAAAAGAATATCATCAGCAGTCCTTTTAGCGCTATTGATAGCGTTACCTTTAACACTATTAGAATCTCTAATGGTTTACTCGATTATTAATCTTTACCAAATACCATATCTTATTAATTTTCAATATTGTCAAGTTCTAGGAATCAGCTTTATTATGATGATGACTAGAAATAGAATAAGAATGCAAGAGGAAAAAGAGGATAAGAAAGATTTTATAAAAGATATCAGTTATCCCAGTTTAAATAGATTATTCAGAGTAGGTTTTGTATGGTGTATTGCTTTAATTATTCATGAAATATTTTTAAGATAATATTTTGATCAATTCCTTATTAACCATAATAATACCATGTAAAAACTCCTTATATGGATTAAAAGACACCATAGAAAACCTATTAGATCAGTTTAAGATCACAGGAACTAGAGTGTTAATATTAGATCTTGGATCTGATGACGGATCATACCAATATGCAGCTCAAGCATCATTTGAGCATTTTAAAAAATTAAAAATTGAATCAATAAAAATAGATGACGATCTTAATCTGTTTAAATTTATTGACGAATTAAGAACACCCTACTCAATGGTTATTACACCAGGCTCTATTTCCAAGAATCCCGACTTTATTTTTAATTCTATTAATAATATTTCCATAAAAAAAGTTCCTAGTGTATATTTAAAAAAATATCCAATAGTGAAAAGAATTTTACCCCTTAGAAATATAAGAAATAAAGTATTAGAAATAAATTGTATCGTTTCAGAAAAGAATTTCCTATGGGAAATTGGATTCAAAAATAATACTCTCTCTATTCACACATCTCAAATATCTAGGGGTAAAATTTCAATAGAAGGAAAATTGTAATATTTTAAGAAGCAAACACCCTTTTAAGTGTTTTTTCTTTCTGTTCAGATGAACTAATTTCTGAATTTACACTTCTCCAAAGGATATCCAATGGTCTATTTATATCGCCTCCGTCTTTTTGTACTGATGCAATAAATTTAACCCAAAGCTTAAATTCTCTTTCGTCTCTTACGTTAATTCCCTCTTTTTTTGAGGAATTTCTTGTTGACATCTTTTTTAAATTTTAATTAAACTTAGTAATGTTTATGACGCTAAATTAACAATAAGATGTTAATAAAAAAAATAAACTTAAGTAAATTGTAAGTTTTTTTAGAAAAAAATAGAATTATTTAGAGATTTCGAATAGATCTTTCGCTTTTTTTGCCTTTACTGCATATTCATATAACTCTTTATCTACAAAATATTCTATTGCTTTATCCATTGCAGTAGGAATGTCGCTTTTTTTCATATATAATTTAGAGTATATCTCATTATCCCAATAGAACTCTAAGAATGCTGACTCTAATAAATTTTCACTCTCCATAAGTTTTAATGCAGTTTCTACAGACCTCACATAAACCTTATCTGGGTTTCTTATCAACCAATCTTCTAAATGGTCTGGATTAACTTTGTTTATCATTTCAATCATATATAAATTTCATACCAAATAAAAAGGGTTTTGTTCCGAAACTAAAGGCGAATAGATTGATAAAAAAAATAATTAAAAAATCATAAATTATGTCAATAATCAAATTACCAAAATCGTTAGATCATTTAGAAAATGAGATTAAAATAGATACATTAGCAGATGTAATGAAATTTGAATTCCTTATGGAATTATATAAGAATCATACATTAGAAGAAATAGAGAAAAAGATAAAAGATTAATAGAATTGAAAAAACTTATTTTTATATCAGATACACACAATCAGCATAATAAGATAGAGATCCCTGATGGTGATATTATTATACATTGTGGTGACGTTTCTGGAAGAGGTGATAGAAGGGAAGTTGAATCTTTCCTTGATTGGTTTTCTGCTTTACCACATAATCATAAAATAATGATACCAGGAAATCATGATTTCTTTTTTGAAAAAGATTATGATACAGCTAAAAATATGGTGGATTCCAGAGGTATTACATGTCTAATTGATAGCGAAGTAGAAATAGAGGGAATAAGATTTTGGGGATCTCCAATAACACCTTGGTTTAATAATTGGGCTTTTAATAGATTTCGAGGATCTGAAATAGAACATCATTGGAATAAAATACCAGACGGAATAGATGTTCTGTTAACACATGGACCACCCGCTTATTTACAAAATCATCTATCTATGGTATTGGAGGGAGAAGATGTCGGATGCGAGGATCTATATAAAGCAATACAAAGAGTAAAACCAAAAATTAATGCCTTTGGCCATATTCACGAGGGATATGGTACATCTGAGGAGGAGGGAGTATTATATATGAATTGTAGTGTTGTAAACAGAAGATACTCAATTCAAAATAAACCAATAGAAGTAATATATTTAGATGGAGAATTTTCTATTTATAGAGGAGCTACAGAAGGGAACTGATCCTTCTGGCTTCTTTAGAAAACTTTTAGTTTTTAAGAAGTATATAAAATTTGATGGTAAAAAAATCAAAGGAGAAGTGTGCTATGACGCATATTATAAGGACTTCGAGAACGAAAAAGGACTAAAGTATACTATCTATTGTTATTGCTATGATTACAAAGATCTTGTAGATAATCCAGAAAATTTTGAGTTCTGTTTTGAAGTGCAATTAAATACAGGAAGAGGAATTATAGGAGTAGAAGCTATACAGTGGGATTTTGGAACAAATCCGGATTCACTTATTAATATAGAATTCTTCGAAAAGAAAATAGAAGAAATATGGGAAAAATTTGATTCGTTAAATTTTCCGACTTAAAATTTAAAAACTATGGATTTAAAAAATTATCTAAACATCTACGAAGAAGACACACAGTCTCTCAAAAAAGCAATCGTTAAAAAAGGCGTAGGAGATATGTCTTGGATGAAACACACATTTGTTCCTCTACAGAATGGAGATGAGATTTATCTTCATCCAGATCAAAGCGATGTGTCAGGACATTATCTAAAGATTATACATTCAGAAAATAAATGTATATCTGTTTTTAATAAAACATATTTTGAAATAGTAGATTAGAATTCGAAGAGTCTTTTAATACCTCTATAGCGATTTGATAAAGACTCTTTTAATCTTGTAATTGAGATTTCAAATTCTCTACCAAAAACTTTAGGGGCTTCTTTGTAGGATTCTTGTGATTCGTCATTAGAATCTTGAGTGAATTGCCAATAGAAAGACATTTCTTCTGGTACATTAAATCCATAAAATTCATATACTTGCATTTGTGTCTCTAGAACTGTTTCTCCGTTCCAGTTTTGTCCTATAATAACACATCCTGCATCTATACCTTCTACAACGTTAATATCTTCCAGTGTTGTTTTTCTATTCTCTATCCAGTTTAATCTTTCAATTAGTTTCTGATAGAATGCGTTTGCTTGACCCCATCTAACACTTATAAAGAAAACTACCGCATCGGATTCAAAAAGTTCTTTAGTAACTTTCCAAAGTTCATCTTCCTTGTTATTAAGAGAAGCCCAGCATCTATGATTTCCTGATGGATCTTTTTCTTCGTCTTTTAGTTGTGCACCTTCTACACCACAATTATTACCTTCTACACCAGATACGTTACCTTCACAAGGAAATATTTTTAATTTAGGTATTTCCAATAGGACAACCTCAGTTGATTCCGCTAATTTTTTCTGTATATCCATTGCAAGAAGAGTAGACTTAGGTATCTCTTTACTCCCCTCCCATCTATTAGATGTGGTTAAAAATAGTACCTTCTTTTTACCAGAAAGATACTCCATTAATTTTTCTAATTGTTCATTTGGCATGTATTATATATCCTATCTTTTTAAATACCTTCATGAATATATAGAATATGAATCATATCCAGATATTTGAAAATTTTATACAAGGAGGAAGAAAAGAATTTACTGATTCTGAAATTGAATACTACCAGAAATTGTGGGATTGGCTCCATGATAAGTACAGATACAATAAATTCTTTCTAAGTCTTTGGGATCAGGCTAAGAATAAAAGGTCACTTAGTAATAAACAATGGACTCAGTTAGAATTCCTTCTTAAAAACGGAAAATCTCAATACGAAGCTGGTATTCTACCTAATAATTATTAATCTTACGAAACAAACTTTTTAAAACTGATATAAAAAATATGTCAACTAATAGAAATTGGGGTAAATCTAATCTTTTTTCGGAGGGTCATAGAACACATCTTCCTAGAAATTTCTGTTTATTTGATGTTGATGGTATTCTTCTAGACGATAAAAGAAATCCTAAATTTATATACGAGGGAAAATATAAAAAAGTATCAAAAAGCAATGGGGACTTTATAGATACATTTTATCAACCAACCAATCTACAAGCTTCATTTCTAAGAAAAATTTCAGAAAAAATAGGTGTTTATATTCACGAAGAAACAACTAATTCATGGTGGTTTATTAATGACCGCACTTTAGAAGAATGTGAAAATCCCAATCTTGATAAAATAAAAACGGAGGATAGAGTCTACATTGAGGATATTGTTAATGGATATTCACATAACATTTCTGGCGTATTTGTAAGAACTGAAGGGGAGAAACCTTCTGAGATGGAAAAATATGGCGAGCTTATAGCCGATTTAATATCTGTTCCTAAGGTATTAGTTAATGATGTGTTTGAAAGCGATTTTATACACTTTAAAAGAGAAGATAAACAAGTTAAATGTGAATCTGAATCCCTTTGGGATACCACATGGAAGGATTTAGAGTTAATCTAAATCAAACTGGCCATCTAAGAAATCATTAAAATATTCATTAGAGTTATTCCAAAAATCATCTATAGATTTTTTAACCTTAATTAGGTGAGTTTCTAATACATTCAATTCTTCAATCAGTAATTCTAGATTAGGCTTACATGTATTGAATTCTTCTTCTAAAATTTGAATATCTTCGGGTATTGGAGTTTTTATATTGAATGACTTTAGCATTCTTAATCCTTTTCCTCCTTTTTTTTGGAATTCTTTCCACTCATTAAAATCTTCATCATCTACCCGATTTGCATATAAATTATAATCTGTTATGTCATCATCTATTGTTTCCTCAGTGTATTTAATTATTCTTTCGTTATATTTTAGAATTAACCATCCTCCACTTCTGCCTCCTTGTGACCAATCATCAAAGATATTATCGTTTTCTATTATATCATCTCCGTACATTTCTAATTGATCACTTAAGAAAAGATACCAAAGATCTTCTATCTCCTCTTTTGTAGTATTATATTTTTCAGCAAGATTATCTAGATCTGGCCAAGATCTTGTTTTTATATCAAACTCAAATCCGTCATCACTTCTTCTACCATATCCGTATGTTTCTTTTAATTCATTAGATTTATCTAGAATATTTTCTGCTAATTCACCAAGTTCTTTACTCCATTCGAACCTTTCATCTAAACCAAAATATTTCATAGTTTGATCAACAGATTCATTTAGAAATTCTGAGAATTTTAGTATTCTTAGCATGAAACTATATATCATCTTTTTGTCTATGATAGAGAAAAAATTATTATGCCTAAGAGTAAAGTAAGAAAGAAAAAAGGTAAGCCAGTAAAATATACACCAAAACCTACTGGCATTTCTAAAACAAAAATGAAAAAATTAATGGAGTTAATTGCACAGCAGCAGGAATTAATGAAAGAAGCTCCAGAAACTCCAGAAATTAGAGAAGGTAAAGGTGCTTTGCACATTTCAGAAGACTTCACAAAGAAATTAAATGTTCTAGCTACGGATCAAATTAATGAAGGTCCCGAATTACAAGAAAATGAAGATTCGAATAATAAATTTTCTGATGAATCAGGGGATTTACCAACAATTGTTGTGGAAAATGAAGACTTAGAAATTTCTGAAGAAAATGAAGGACCAGTTTCTTCAGAAAGTGAATAATTTTTTATTCTGCTAATGGTTATATACCATAAAGAAATAATCTATAAAAATGACAATTAATAGTGATGAACAATTAAATGAAGCAATAAATAATGATAAGGAGACTTTAATTCTTTTCTCTGCAGATTGGTGTGGACCATGTAAAATTCTTAAACCCACTCTAGCAAAAGTCGAAGAATCTCTTTCTGAATCATATAATTTCATTAAAGTTGATATTTCAGAAGTGGAAGAAAACACAAAAAAATTTAATATCAGAAACATTCCCACTTGCATTTTAACTAAAGGGGGAAAAGAAATTTCAAGATTCTCTGGCGTAAAAACTGAAGATCAAATAAAAAAATTCTTAGAGGAATATATAATAAATTGAAACTTTTAGTATATTTGCGAATATTATTAAAAACACGTTCTTTAACATACTTATTTTCTTGAAGCGGTTTAGAGGGTTACTTCATATAATCGATGAAAAGATTAGTTCTCCGGTTCTAATCTACATAGGTTCTCAGTACTGCTATAGATGAGACGCTTTTATTTTCGTAAGGATTTAAAAGAAGAATACAGTAGCTCGGTTCAATTCACTGGACTAGAAATAAAGGAATGATTACCTCCCATAAGGAGGGACCACCTTTTAAAGATTTCTCAAGAAAGTATTATTAATAAAATAAACTCCGACGCGGGAATAAGGATTACATCATACAGGAAATAAAAACATCCTTATTTAATATTCTCGGTTTTTAAATTATTATTCTGAAGCGGGGTAAAGAGTTACTTCTTATAAATTTGCACGAAACAACACTCTTCATCAATATACTCAGAATATAACTTTAAGGGGTTTGGACGCTATGCGACTGAACCCTTTTTTATTGCGTAACGATTAAAAATAAATATATGTCAAGACTAGGCGAATTTGCTGACAAAAAAACAGCAATGCAAATTTTACAAAACTCCTCTTACGGAGCACTAGGAGTAGAGAACTTCATGGGTGGAACATCTTATTCTTTATCCCCACTGAACACATTAAAGATTGTTGCTGCGTCTTCAATCTTTGGAGAACCACAGTATTATAGAGATGGACTTGGATCACCTAAAAATCTTAGTACAATTTTAGAGTATTCAATACTTTCACCGCTGTTCAAAAAAGAATCAGGAGAAGTTATAGACAATATGACTTCATTGGACATATTTGAAATTGCCATACAAGCAGCTTTAGACTTTGACTTTAAAGCAACATTAGATTTGACATTAGAACTTCGTAACGAGTACTACATGCGTCTAAATCCTGCTGTAATATTCATGAAAGCGAGTATGCACGAAGGACGTCAGGAGTTCAACGAGAAAAATCCAGGTTACATGAAAAAGATAGGTAAATCTATTGCTCTACGTCCAGACGATTTGACCAACCAATTCGAATACTACATGTATAAGAATTCGTCTAAAAAAGGTCTTTCATCATTAGTGAAAAGAACTTGGGCAGAAAAACTTGCAGAATTCTCTCGTTACCAATTAAACAAATACAAAGGTAAAAGTCTAATTGATCTTGTTCGTATCTCGCATGCTAAGAGTGAAGATATTAACGAGCTAATGACAACAGGAGGATTAAAAGTATCTGACGCAGAGAAAACTTGGGAGAATCTAAAATCAGAAGGAAAAAACTGGAGAGATATCACAGACACAATCTTGATTCCCCATATGGCTCTTTTAAGAAACCTTAGAGGTATTTTTACTGAGATCGAAGATCCTTCAACTACAGCAAGAATCTTAGCTCAATTAAAAGCTGGAGTTATTAAAGGTAAACAATTTCCTTTCAGATATTGGTCAGCTTATAAAGCAGTATCAAATTCTCAAATACATCACAAACAACTTGTATTGGATACATTAGAAGAGTGTCTAGATATTTCAGTTGAGAACATGCCTAAATTAGGAGGTAAAACTGTGTGTCTTTCTGATAACTCAGGATCTGCATGGAGTGCTTTCAATAGCGAATATGGATCAGTTACTGTTGCCGAAATTGCTAACTTGTCATCTTTGATCACTTCACTCCAATCTGATTCAGGGGAAGTTGGAGTATTTGGAGATAATCTTTCGTTAAAAGGAGTATCTAAAAGAAATGGGCTTCTTACACAATTGGAAGAGACATCAGAAAGAGGTAGAGCTCAAGGAGGTGGTACAGAAAATGGTATTTGGGTATTCTTTGATGATGCTATCAAAAAAGGAACACAATATGACAATATCTTCATCTACTCCGACATGCAAGCAGGACATGGTAATCTTTATGGACACAGAGAAACAGTAGGGAGAACTAATTTTGTTCATTCAACGAAAGGAGGGACATACATTGACGTACTTGCAATGGCTCAAGAATATAGAAACAAAGTTAACCCTAAAGTGAATTTATTCACTGTACAAGTTGGTGGTTATAATAACAGTGTTCTACCAGAATCATTATACAGAGGAGCAATTTTAGCTGGATGGACAGGTAAAGAGCCGGTTTTTGCTAAAGCAATTATAGATGCTTGGGATTCAGAAGAAGCATAATAAATACTACTAATTATTAAAATCCCTAGAGATAGGTATTTTTTTGTGTGCTTTGGATAAATAGTATATGAAAAATATAAGAACTTTTGAAAATTATGATGTACAGGAAATTCATGATAACTCACCAATTAAACCATATGGTGTTCCTTATTCTTTAACTAATCTTAATATTGGGGATAAAGTGACTTATTTAGGAATGCCTGGTGAAGTTAAAAGTGTTGATGAATATTTATTAATTCTTACCTTATTAAAAACAGGAAAACAGATAAGGATTAATCAATCTATGTTTAATCAAAGGGGATTTATTGGTAAATAAATCATAAAATAATAATAATAAAATGGCTAAAGCTAAATCAATAGACTCTTCAAAGAATCATATGCGTAAAGCTAAGACAAAAAGACCTGGCGTGCATTCTAAATGTAAGAATAGCATCAGCAAAAAAGCCAAGCATTATAATAAGCCTTATAAATCTCAAGGAAGATAATAAAGATATATAAAATAAAACAAATGAGACACATCAGAATATACGAACAATTCGACATGGCAGCAGCTCCTGAAATGATAGAATCTCCAGAATTAGTAAAAGATGCTCATTTTGAAGCAGAAACTACAGAGTTCAGACCAACTGAAGACAATGAAGAAGGAGAATATGTAGTTAATTTTACAAATCCAGAGGGCGAAGAAACAACAATTAATATTGGGTTTGCTAATGAACCGGAATACGTAGGTAATTCTATGATCAGTTCAATTGATATGGTAGCAGATTCAAGTTCGGATGGTAAACAATATTCAATAATAGGATACTATGACGAACTTACAGGTACTGGAGGAGCTTATGAACTTAAAAAGGTACTAATAGAAGAGATATAATATTATGTCGGTTTCGATCTATTCCACTTATAATGAATTTAAATTTGCAGATACAGAATCATGTGAATACTTAGAATCTGTTGAATCAGACTATGAAGACGATTCAGATAAGGATGTGTTCTTTTATACAGAAAGCAAACTAGATCCTATAGATGACGCATCTTTTTATGTTGTAGCTGATACAGAGGACGAGGATATTGCCGAAGATATTTCTAATTACCTAGGAAAGTTTAGTAAGTTTTTTCTTATTGATCTACACAAGACTATTTTCGTTATAAAATAATCTAAAAACATTTTTTTTATAATAGAAAAGTTCTATATTTGTGAAACAAAATAACAAAGAGAACATATAATACTCAAATGAACAAAACAATTAACATATTACCTATATCATTAAGACCGTCGTCAAGACGATCCTAAAGGTCCTATGTTAATAAAAAATAATCATTAACTAAACCGGGACCTTTAAAAGTCTCGGTTTTTTTTTGTGTTCTTTGACATGTTGGATTATAAAATTGGAGAGTTGCCAGAGCCAGGCTTAATGGATCAGTCTTGAAAACTGACGTAGCGAAAGTTACCGGGGGTTCGAATCCCTCACTCTCCGCCAATTGGTCCCGTAGCTCAGCTGGATAGAGCAACGCCCTTCTAAGGCGAAGGTCGAAGGTTCGAATCCTTCCGGGATCACACAAAGCCCTCTGCCTAGCGCTGGGTATGGATCGAAGATAGAATATGCCTCTACAACGTAGACAGTTAGAATATTTCGGTATTCTTTAATGATATGCACACTTATTCTCTAAATCGTGGGTTAGCACAGTTTGTATGTTCTGGGGATATTTAAAGACATACAATTTCGGGATGTAGATCAGTTGGTAGATCGCCTGGTTTGGGACCAGGAGGCCGTCAGTTCGAGTCTGGCCATCCCGACATCAATAGAGGCGTAGCTCAATTGGTTAGAGCACATGCCTTATACGCATGCGGTCACGAGTTCGACTCTCGTCGTCTCTACTTAGGTCCCTTAGCTCAGTAGGTTAGAGCAACTGACTCATAATCAGTAGGTCCACGGTTCGAGCCCGTGAGGGACCACTAAATTTTAAAGTCTTTAGGAGAACAAAAGTTCATGCTGGTTCAGATCCAACCTCTTGTATTTTTTGGATATATAATAAATCATGAATGATCATATTAGAATATCCGGACTCGGTATAGAAATATACAAAAATGATATACCAGGAGTGAGATGGAATAAAGCTCAGACTTTTGCAGAATTTCTTAAAGATGGGTGGAGGTTGCCTACATTAAAAGAACTTGCTTTAATAAAAACACTAAGGGATGTTGGAGGCATAGGAAGATTTCCTGCGGAATATTCGGATTTTTCTGATTCATATTATTGGAGCGGAAAAGAAGGAGAAGCTGCCACTCTAAGAACTCAATTAAAAGACGGAAGTAGTAGTTATGCTTATTACTTTGATGTGGCTAAAGGAATTTCTTCACATAGTAAAAAAGCATACGATCTTAGGGTTAGGTTTGTCAGAGATATATAATGTATGGCAACAACAAGACCTTTTTCGTATAATCCAACGCAATCAACAATTGCTGGAACTACTAATTTAGGTACCATATGTATAGGAGTATCTGATTTAGACTATGCTGCTAGCCCTGGAGGATTAACGTGGTGGATGGGACCGGATGAAGATAATTCTTATGTAGTATGCAAGGATGTACCAGCTCAAAATTTCCCTACTCCGTTAGGAAATATAGGCAATGTACAATTTTGGAGATGCACTAATACAGATTTAGCATTTAGAGATATGGTATCTACAATAAGTGGTACTACACAAGCATCGGCTTCAGCAGCTAGTGATTGGTTAGCATCTAATAACTATTGGACTAACAGAAATCCATATCTTGCAGGTCTATATAAAACAACTTACTCTGGATATTTCGCAGATTCAGTTAGTTTCTTTGCAACTGCAACTCCTCAAGCATTTGGAACAAACCCAGCTACTTCTGTACAAACTACTGCAATATCAGAAGCAGCTAGTGGTGATGGTGATTATTTTAGTTGTCAATGGTTGGGTTATTTCAGTCCGACTACTACTCAAACTTATACATTTTACACCAACTCGGATGATGCATCTTATGTGTGGGTTGGAGCAAATGCGATATCTGGATTTACTACAGCAAACGCAACAGTCAATAATGGAGGTGCTCATGGTCCTATAGAGGCATCAGGTTCTATAGATCTAACTGCAGGAGTTTATTATCCTATAAGAATTCAATTCGGTGAAGCCGGCGGAGGTGATGTACTTACTTTCAATTATTCAACACCAACGATAGCAAAAACAACTAATGTAACAGGATTAGTTTTCTATAATACATCAACTAACGGATTCTAAAACATATGGCAACAACAAGAGCATTTTCATATAATCCAACACAATCAACAATTGCGGGAACTACGAATGTGGGTACTCTATGTATAGGTGTATCTCCTTTAGCATATAGTACTAACCCTGGTGGATTAACCTGGTGGATGGGACCAGACGAAGATAATTCTTACGTGATAGCTAAGGATGTATCAGCTGGAAATTTTCCCACTCCTGTAGGGAACGTAGGTAATGTACAATTTTGGAGATGCACTAATACGGATTTAGCATTTAAAGATTTAGTATCTATAATAAGTGGTACTGCACAAGCATCGGCTTCAGCAGCTAAATCATGGCTAACAACAAATAATTATTGGACTAATTATACCAGTGGTGTAACTTTCTCTCGCCCTTTCGTTAATGGTATTGCACCAGGAGCTACCACAGAAACTGCTTGGAATACATTCAGAGCAGCATTAACGGGATCTTATACACAATTTGTTATATCAAATTCATTAGGATTTAGTCTAACCGTAAGCCATGCTACTTCGGTCCAAACTTTGGCAGATGCTTTAAAAAATGCAACAAGCAATACCTCAGTAACTATAAACAGCGTAGTTTGGAGAGTGGGAACAGCTTGTGGAACTCCTTCTATTGGTGGAGTTGCTGTTGAATTTTCTAATGTAGGAAGCTGTACTGGATCAAGTACTATAGCATTTAGACCTATGATTAATAACTTAAACTGGGGAGGTATGGGTACAGGGTCTACTGTAAGCCAGGCTTCTCAAACAATGACACTAACATTTAGCTAATGGAAAATTATAGAATAATGAATATAACAGTAACACCATATATTGTTGTTCCTGGTAAAGAATCGCTAACTCTAGAAGAATGCATATTGTGGATAAATGAAAACGGAGGAGATTGTCCTTTATGTAATTACACCATACAGCCATCGGAACATAATATATAGTCAGATATATAAGTAATGAAAACATTTAAAGATTTTATTTACGAAAAAATTAATGAAGACACATTATCGTATAGGGGATTAGTTTTCTATAATACATCAACTAACGGATTTTAAAACATATGGCAACAACAAGAGAATTTGCATATAATTTACAATAAATTAAATAAATAGAGAATATTAAAAATTAGGCAAAGTAACCACAAACCCACTGGTAATAGGCAGTTCTTGAGATGGAATGCAATATAAAACGTAAGTCCTGCTTTGCCTTTTAGATATATAAGTAATGAAAACATTTAAAGATTTTATTTACGAAAAAATTAATGAAGACACATTATCGTATAGGGGATTAAAATTTAATTTTAATTCAACTATCGATGGGTATGTTAAAGTAAAAGAAGATGATCCAACTATATCATTTGATAGTGAAACCTCGTTTGATAAACTTATAATAACCGATCCTCGTGAATTCTTTAACTTTAGATATGATAATGAAAAGGATAATAAGAACTTATCTTCTATTGATTCAGAAAATGTTCTTAGAATTAGAATTGGATCTAAAGATTTTAAGGGAAGATCCGGCGGGGTTACTCATGTATCTGTAAGAGTCCCTGAAAATTTTGACTATAATAAATTTCAATTAGAGTTACCTAATATAAAGATAGCGCTTACAGATAGAACTGAAGTAGACAGAGTTATTAAAGAAGTTGAGGCTCTTGTAACTAAATGTGCAGGGGAAGAACCTAATGCGTATTCAGATAATAAACCAGATTACAGACAGGACATCGTAAATTTTATTAAATCTATAGAAGAAAAGCTAGGTAAAGAAGATACCAAAAGAATATTTATTGATATTATTAATAAATTGTAAAATTTAATTTACATAGATAAGAATATATAAAATAAAAAATGAAACATCTTAAAAAATATCAATCTAATAATTCAGAAATTAACGAAGGATTTTGGGATTCTCTTTTTGGCAAACCCACTGTTGATGATGCTGCTCATGACCAAATGAGAGGTCAAGGATGGAGCCACAGAGGTAAAGACGAAGAAAATTATATCATGTTTCAAGGACAAAAGTTCTATCCAGAACAGATCCAATATGATGATGCTTATTCAACTAAACAAATACCAAGAGTTGAAGGTGGTATGCTAATCGTAGCTAACCCAGCTTGGAATTTATAATAAAAATAAAAAAATATCAGAAATCGTTTTTTAATGAGAAACTTTTCTGTACATTTGGAGTATATAATAAAAAAGGAACAAAACTTTCAATGAAACACTTTTTAAATATCGCAACAGATTTTCAACTTCGTAAAGAGGATGACCTTCTAGAGGATAGATTTAAGTGTCAGAGGAAATAAATTTATATAATGATATAATTTAAACCTCTGATAACCTCAGAGGTTTTTTTGTTTTATACGCTCTTTGAAATTACGCTGCCATCGTCTAACGGTTAGGACCTATGGTTTTCATCCATAAAATCGGAGTTCGATTCTCCGTGGCAGTACAAAAAATTAAGGTCCCGTAGTTAAACGGCTATAATGCTGCCCTGTCACGGCAGAGTTCGGAGTTCGATTCTCCGCGGGACCGCCAAATTATATCGCAGAGTAGAGCAGTTGGTAGCTCGTTGGGCTCATAACCCAAAGGTCGGGGGTTCGAATCCCTCCTCTGCTACTAAGCCCAGGTGGTGAAATGGTATACACGCTAGTCTTAGAAATTAGTGACGTAAGTCGTGAGGGTTCGAGTCCCTCCCTAGGTACTATGAAAATTATATTTTTAGATCATGACGGTGTAATTTGTCTTTCCCAACAATTTGGAGGACGTTACAAAAAGCAGGCTAAAGCTAGAAAAAAGCTTTCTCAGGATCTGATGACTTTTCCTGTTGGAGCTAGGTTTGATAATTTTGATAAGAAAGCAATAAAGGTTTTAAATACAATCTTAGAAGAAACAGGAGCTGAAATAGTGGTTTCTTCAGATTGGAAAAACTGGGCAACTGTAGAAGAAATGGGTGAATACTATAAAGAGCAAGGAATTATTAAAACTCCTATAGATTTCACTCCTAGAGAATACACGTTACCAGAGAAACAAGAATGGCATCCAGATTGGGATTTAGAAGCATCAAGAACTTTAGAAATCCAAGAATGGTTGAAAGATCATCCAGAAGTCTCTCATTGGGTAGCAATAGATGATTTGGATATGAGTTTTAAAGAAGTATCTTCTAATAGAAGCGGTACCGGATGGGGATTAATAAATTTCGTACACACTCCAAGCCTTAATGAAGGTATTAAAAAATGTGGAATTAAAGAAAAAGTTTTAAAATTTTTAAAATAATTTAAGAAATCATTTTTTTATCCCGTTACATTTGGTTATCTTTGTAATATAAATTAACAAACTTTATTTACAATTTACAATTTACAAAAAACCTATTATGAAAAATCAAAAATTAAAAAGAGTTACTATGAGTGTATCTCACGAGAATCCTGATGCACAGGTAAATTTTAAATCAATCGGAATTGGAAAAGATCAAAGAGAAGCAGCTATTTTTGCTTTAGGATCTTTCTTAAATGTTATAGATGGAGTAAGCCAAGAAGGTATATCAGATTACAACGAAGCTTTGGAAATGGTTAATGCTCAATATTCGGAAGCTGAAATAGTATCATTTACTGAAACCCAATTGGAAAGGGCAAAAGATGCTTTTATTACTACTTACGAAACAACTAAAGTTGATTATGTTTGGGACGAAGTAGAAGATGGAATGGCTTTGGGCTTGATCGAAGGATTAGAAATAATCGAAGAGGAATATTAAAAAATATCAAAAAACATCTTTTTATTCAAAAAAGATATTGTACTTTTGCGAAACTATTCTGGAAACAGGATATATAATTAAGAAAAATGAAAAACTGTAGTAAACATAACATCAATCGCATGATCAGTCAGATTAATGGCTGCTATCAAACGGTGGCGTTTTGGGCAAAGGGGAAAGAACCCGATCGAAGCTAATACAGGAAATCATATTTAGATATTTTGGAAAAGGCTTTGATTCACATCAAAGCCTTTTTTTTGTTCTTTGACATACTGGAAAAAATGGTACCGTAGCTCAGTCGGTAGAGCACTAGACTGAAAATCTAGGTGTCGCCGGTTCGATTCCGGCCGGTACCACAATTAAAATGATCTCGTAGCTCAGCTGGTAGAGCACCGCACTTTTAATGCGGGAGTCGAGGGTTCGAGCCCCTCCGGGATCACTACACACATCAGTAGCTCAATTGGTAGAGTGTTGGTCTCCAAAACCAAAGGTTGTAGGTTCGATTCCTACCTGGTGTGCTAAAAGGCTCTGTAGTTCAAGGGATTAGAATGGATCACTACGGATGATCTGATCCTGGTTCGAATCCAGGTGGAGTCTCAAACAAATAGGGTCGTGTGGTCGAGTGGTTAGGCACTAGTCTGCAAAACTAGTTATACTGGTTCAATTCCAGTCACGACCTCAAAAAAATTTAAAAATATGATGATAGAAAGTAAAATAGTAGCCAGAGGAAGTTTCCCCTCAAGCAGAGAAAACTTAAGAAGAGAAACATTAAAATTTAATAGAGCCAAAATATTGATCGGAAGAATTAAAAGACTAATTAACAAAGGAAAGTAATCTCAGATGGTGACGGGGCTCGCCTGCTAAGCGAAGCGTACCTTAATTGGTATTTGGTTCGATTCCAATTCTTTCCGCAATATTGACATGTAGCTCAGTTGGTTAGAGCGTTGATCTGATACGTCAAAGGCCGAAGGTTCGAATCCTTCTATGTCAACCACCATTTAGTCTCTTAGCTCAGTTGGTAGAGCGTTTGGTTTACATCCAAAATGTCGGGGGTTCGAA
>Ga0164292_10000293_pt1 | contig 37372 bp, 28 predicted proteins | sample GEODES117metaG_FD_111486 | JGI IMG/M metagenome (GOLD analysis project Ga0164292, IMG submission 111486) | Eutrophic lake water microbial communities from Lake Mendota, Wisconsin, USA - GEODES117 metaG | ecosystem: Environmental > Aquatic > Freshwater > Lake | place: USA: Lake Mendota...
ACCGATCCACTTCAGGTCCTCCGCCACGAACACGGCGAGCGCGAACCAGGCCTCCCAATCGGCGATGGGATCCACGCGCGAGGCGCCGATGGCCACGGCCGCAGCGGTCGCCGGACCGGTCAGGCGTGCAAGAAGTCCGGCGGGCACCGTCGCAAGTCCCCACGCCGCAAGCGCGGTGGCCCACGGCAGCAGCCATGCGCTGGTGTGCGACGCGTCGACCATCCAGGCGACGCAGGCCAGCGCGATGGCGCACGCGCCGTTCATGCCGCGCGCGGCATCAAGCACGCTGGCGCGCGTGCCCAACAGGCGAACCGCGGTCCAGCGGTCGCGTGCCTGCAGGGCGGGAGCGCCGAGGCATGCGATCGCGAGACCGCTCAGCCACCAGGCCTGCGGTTCCGGGTCACGCGAGAACGAGAGCGCCACCAGCAGAAGGGCCGCGGGGGCAGCAAGACACCAGGTGCCGACCGGTCCTCCCCCATCCTTCCACCAGGCGATGCGACCGGTCATGGGCGATGTCGCCGTCATCACGATGGCCGCGAGCATCGCCACGACCCACGCCGCATCCTCGTCGAACGCCTTTCGCGCGTTCGCGAAGCGCGTCGCAGCCGCGGCGCGCTCCGCCTCCAGTCCCGCGAGCTGCTCCTCGTCCAGCGTCGCGCCCTGAGGACCGGCGACCATCGAGGTCACCTCGATCGTGCGGGCGGCCCGGAACAGCGCGCTTCGCGCCTCGCCCGCGCCCATGAAGAAGCGCTCGAAGGATCGGTCATCCAGCCGACCAAGACCCTGCACGCCAAGCAGCGCGCCGGTCAGCAGCCCCGCGATCACCCACGTTCGCCGCAGGCCGCAGCTTCGAAGGAGCACCCCCAGCAGTGTCGCCGTCAGCGCGGCGATCGCGCATCCGGCCAGGCAGTCGATCGAGGCGTGTGGCGGCATCGGGCGCGTACAGTACGTCGCCCGCGCCGGTTCTTGCACGCCCCGCAACGCGCGCGGAATTCCACCCAAGGCCCCGTCGACATGCCGTCCAGCCTCTCCATCCGGATCGTCCTTCCTTCCGTTCTCGCGCTGGTGACGAGTTTCGTGCGTGCCGACGAAGCCCCGATCCGTCGCACCCCGGGCGCGGACGCGTTCCGCGCAGCCATCGATCTTGCGCCGGAGTCCGCGCTTGGCGTCTTCGTGGTGCCGAACCTGAAGCTCGCGTCCGACGACATGGCCGAGTGCCTGGCGCGCATCGAGGGTGACGCCTCCGCGGTGCCGTTGCGTCCGCTCGACCTTGTTCGCGCGCAGACCGGCGTGGGTGCGGGCATCGACGAGAGCGGATCCCTGGTGCTGTGGTCGCAGATGACCGAGGGGCGCGCCGAGTTCTGCGTGCTTGTCCCGGTCACCGACGGCAAGGCCGCGATGGAGTCCAGCCTGAAGCCGGCGGCCGATGGGCAGCCCGGCTTCGATCATCCGCAGTACGGTCGGCTGCATGCACGCGATCTGGGTCGACACATCCTGGTCTCGCGTAGCAGGCAACTGGTCGACGCCTACGGGCAGAAGCCGGGCCTTGCGAAGCGCATCACGGATCGCGTGGGAATCCGGGGCACCGAGGTGCTCTTCTCGGGAGATGCCGCGGCATGGGGCGGTTCCGACGCGATGCGCCAGATGCGCGAGCAGGGCGAGTCCATGCAGCGCGGTCAGGCGCGTGGTGGCCAGACTGCAGGCGGCGATCTTCCGAGTGCGGCGTCCAGCGAAGCCGTCGCGCGTGCGGATCTTGATGGCAACGGCGAGATCGACGGCGGCGATCGCGCCATGCTGCTGCTGGAGATGGGTGAGCGTGGCGAGAATCGCGCCGACCTGAACCGTGACGGCGTGGTGGACGACAAGGATCAGGCGCAACTCGATGTCGTGATGGGCCGGAAGGTGAACGCACAGGTCGCACAGGGGACCCCGCCCGAAGCCGATCCCGCAGCCGCCGCGCCACGCACGGCCTCGAACGATGGCGTGCAGGACGGCGTGGTCGCGATCGACCTTGATCCACTGGGCGTCTCGGTGCGCACGTTCGCGGTGATAGCCAGCGAAAGCCCGCTGGGTCAGGCCACCAGGGGCGGCGCGCGCGGCCAGCCCGCCAGGCTCACGCGACTGCCGAAGGGGCCCTTCGTGGTCGCCTTCGCCGCCGACATGCGCGGCCTGGGTGGGGGCGGCGCGTTCATCGATCTTGCTTCTCAGGTGCCCGGCGCGCCCGCGATTCCGGAATGGATCCGCGAGAACCGCGAACTCCTTGAAGGGATGCAGTTCGCGATCTATCCCAGCAAGCTGGGCATGGCGGGTGGCGGCATGCTGAACGAGGCGATGGCATGGCTTGCCACGCCGGATCCCGCGAAGGCACGCACGCTCATGCGTGACTGGCTGAAGGGTCTCGCGGGCATCGACGGCGCGATGGAGCGCAAGGTGGCCTGGGAGGAAGGCCGCGTGCTGAAGGACGGCACCGCGGTCGACGCCTATGCCGTCACCGAGGCTGCGGCACCCAAGGACGCCGCGGCGCCGGCGGGCGGCGCGCGTCGGCGCGGCATCGATCCCATGCAACGCATGGCGCGCACGATGGTCTTCGGCCCGCGCGGGCCCCATGGTTTCGCGAAGGAGATGCCGGGCGGCCTGCTCGTCACCTTCAGCCAGCGCCCCGACGTGCTGCAGCGCGGCATGCGCGCCGCCGAAGGCAAGGAAACACTCGAGGCCGAGCCCGTGATCGAGGCCTTGCGCGCATGGATCGCGCCCGACGCGGACATCGTGGGCTACGTCGGCGTGGGCTCGCTGCTGTCGGTCGTGCGGCAGGCTGCCAACAGCTTTCCGGGCATGAGCCTGCAGCTGCCTGACGCGCCGCCAAGCCTGGAGCCCATCGCCTTCTCGGTGGAGGTGCAGGATGGCCATGTCGAGACCGCGACCATGGTGCCGACGGGCGTGATCGGCGTGATCACCGAGGCGTACAAGGCTTCGCGGGTTCCCGAGGAGGAGGAGGGCTTGAACGCCGAGCCCGTCGATCCCGATCCCGCACCGGCGCAGCCGAAGGGCCAGAAGCCGGACGCGCCGCGAGGCAAGCCGTCGCCTGACGAGGATCCGTGAGCGGCACGCGCATCGACTCGCCGCAGTTGATGGGCATCCTCAACTGCACGCCGGACTCCTTCCACGCCGGTGGCCGCACCATGGACGTGCCCGCCGCGATTGCGCACGGCGTGCGCATGCTTGGCGAGGGTGCGGACTGGATCGACGTGGGCGGCGAGAGCACGCGGCCCGGTGCCGAGCGCGTGTCCGCGGACGAGCAGATCCGCCGCGTGGTTCCGGTGATCGAGGGGCTTCGCGGCGCGGGAGTCGCGCGCATCAGCATCGACACCACGCTGTCGACGGTGGCGGCGCGGGCCCTGGCCGCGGGTGCATGCATGGTGAACGACGTGAGTGCCGGTCACGAGGACCCTCGCATCCTGCAGGTCGCGGCCGACGCCGAGGCGGAATTGGTGCTCATGCATCGCCTGGCGCCTCCCGATCGCGATCGCTTCAGCGATCAATACGAGCAGGAGCCGGTCTACGCCGACGTGGTGGTCGAGGTCGCGGCATGGCTCGAGGCGCATGCACGAGCCGCCGAGCGCGCGGGCGTGCCGAGCGAGCGCATCCTCATCGATCCCGGCTTCGGTTTCGGCAAGAGCGTGGCGCAGAACTTCGAGATGCTGCGGCGGCTTGGTGAACTCACGCAGTCACGGCGGCGCGTGCTGGTCGGACTCTCGCGCAAGAGTTTCCTGGGTGCGGTGGCGGGTGCACCCGATCCGGCGGATCGGTTGCCAGCGACGCTGGCCGCGGCGGCACTGGCCCTGCAGGGCGGGGCAGCGATCCTGCGCGTGCACGACGTCGCGCCGCATGCGCAGGTTCGTGCGGTGTTCCGGGCGGAACGGGGTTGCTAGGATCGTTGTCCTGCCCGCGAAGCGTTCCGCGGGCACTCGCACGAAACTTCTCCGAGACATTCCCATGGCCAGCGCCAACACTCTCGAGTTCACCGACGCAAACTTCGAGTCCGAGGTCCTCAAGAGCAGCGTGCCCGTGCTCGTCGACTTCTGGGCCGAGTGGTGCATGCCCTGCCGCATGCTCACCCCAACCATCGACGCGCTCGCGAGCGAGAACGTCGGCAAGGCCAAGGTCGGCAAGGTGAACGTGGATCATCACCAGGGCATCGCCGTGAAGTACGGCATCCAGAGCATTCCCACCGTCATGCTGTTCAAGAACGGCCAGATGGTGAAGAAGTGGGTTGGCGTGGTGCAGAAGGGCACGCTGGCCGAGGCGCTCACGGCCCCCTGAGCGCTGAAATCGGTGCTTGGGCGCTCAAGCCCCGCGGCAGGGCGTCCGAAAGCCATTGGATGGGTGTGCTGGCGGCAGCGGGGGCTTCGGGTACACTCATCGACCCATCGGACCACGGGGTCTGACGGACAACCAAGTCACTTCCCTGGGCCTGTAGCTCATTTGGGAGAGCGCTTCCATGGCATGGAAGAGGTAGTCGGTTCGAGCCCGATCAGGTCCACTGATTGAGGTGCCGCCCTCCGGCGGCACGAATGAACTCGAGATGCCGCCCCTCGGCGGCACGAATGAACTCGAGATGCCGCCCCTCGGCGGCACGAATGAACTCGAGATGCCGCCCTCCGGCGGCACGCATGAAACTGAGGTGCCGCCCCTCGGCGGCACGAATGAACTCGAGATGCCGCCCTCTGGCGGCACGGGTGAAGGCGGCGCCAGGTTCGCCAAACTGCAACGGCCGTACGGCCTGATTCAGAAAGCGAACTTCGCCCGCAGCGCGCCGGCCACCACGGCGCCCGACAGGGCATCCGATCCCGGCGGCAGCAGCAGCTGCACGTCGAAGCTCAGCGTGAGCGAGCCCGTCACTTGCAGCCGGTAGTAGCTCTCGACCAGTCCCTGCGTACGGATTGTGTCGCTGGTTGGCTTGGTCCAGCCGCCACCCAGGCCGAAGCCGTCGCCTGCACGACCGAACGCATGGTCGATCGTGATGCCGAACATGCCCTCGTTCGTGGCGGTGTATGCGACCGACGCATCGGCCGCTGCAAACTGTGCCCACACGCCGAGGTCGTCTGTCGCGAGCCACTGCGCGATGGCCGTCCAGCTGTTGCCGTAGACCTCGGGGCCACCTTCGATGGTGGCGACATTCGCGTTCGTGCTGCCCCAGGAGCCGCTCAGCCGAAGGGGCTGGCCCATCACCGGCAAGATCACGCCCGTCTCGAGGCCCGCGAACACGCCCTTCTGGAAAGCCCTGTCAAAGTAGTAGCCCGCCGTGCCACTTGCGGAACTCACCACGCCATTCACGTAGAACCAGTCGACTGGCAGGAACTGGAAGGCGCCGCCCTCGGTGTAGCCCTGGAATCCCACGGGCAGCACGTTGTTGCCGTCGAGCGCGGTATTCAGGAACTGGCCGGTCTCGTCGCTCGCGAACAGGTTCAAGCCCATGTAGTCGTTGGGGTTGATCTTGCCGAGGCTGATCGTGAGGCGATCCTCCAGGAATCCCTGCGCCAGGATGAGCCGGTTCAGTTTCGTGTCATAGATCGTTCGCTGGGCGTTGAGTCCCGTCGGCGAGCCGACGGACGCCGCCAGCGGCTGCGCGCTGGACGGCATGAAGTTGTTCGCGCGCCACTGGACCGTGAACTGCGTGTGACTGCGGTCTTCCCACTCGAACAGCTTGGTGTCCATCCGGATGTTGAAGCGGTTCGTGGCCTCGCTGCCGCGCGCGCCAGGCAGGCTGTCGGAAAGCGCCTGCATGACCATCGAGTCGTACAGGTCGAAACTGGTGCCTGCGTACAGCCACATCCATTCCTCGGCGTTGCGGACCGGATTCACCGCCGGCTGCAGCGGATCGTCGAGGATCGGATCGGCCTGCACGTAGCCCACGGGAATCGCGGTCGGGCGTGGCGCCCACCACGAGAAGTCGGCCTGCGGCCGCACGTTTCCCACGAGAGGTTCCTGATGGATGCGCGTGTTCACGTTGATGAACGCCAGCGCCTGCTCGCGGGCGATGTGCGCGTGATCCTGCCGGGGCGGCAGTCGCTGGACATGCCGAAGCCAGTCGATGTCGGCGCTGCTGTCCTCGTCGGCCCGGACGAGGCGGGCCGTGGCAAGGATCATGATCCCCAGCAGCTGTCCGCGGGCGGGTCGATGCGTCACGGATGAGCAGGCTAGCGCCAGCGCCACGGATGCCTTGCATGTTCTTGACGGTTCATGGCATCGCCGACGCGCCTGGACGGGGTAGGCTTGATCGCGATGTTCATGCGCCGACTGTCCTGGTCTCTTGCGCTTCTGGCCGTGTCCGTGCTCCACGCTCGCGCGGGCGCGGCGAAGACCTTCGATCATGTGCTGATGATCTCGGTGGATGGCCTGCGTCCGGAGTGCGTGGGATCGGAGCTTGCCGAGGCCTATCCGGGTCTGGCGCGATTGGCGCGAGGGCCGCACACGCTGGACGCGCGCTGTGATCCCGACTGCTCGATCACGCTTCCGAATCACGTCTCCATGGTGACGGGACGGCCGGTGGCGGGGGAGATGGGTCATGGATGGACGGAGAACACGGATCCGCCGGCGCGAAGGCATGGCGGCACGCTGTCGCTTCGCAAGGGCAGCGACATCGACAGCATGTTCGACGTCGCGCATGACCATGGATTGCACACCGGGCTCGTGGTGGGCAAGTGGAAGTTCGTGCTCCTCGAGCAGAGCTACGGCGAGGATGCCGGCGATCAGGATCAGGTCGCGCCCGATGACGGCAAGGACAAGATCGATTCGTTCGCGTGCACGCCGGAACCCATGGCAATCGCCGAACTTGCGCTGGCCTCGATGCGCGACGCCGCGCGCAAGGGCAAGCGCGGCCTGACTATGGTGCACTTCCCGAACGCCGATTTCGCGGGGCACGGCCAGGGTTGGGACCTGACCGACGGTTCGACGTATCGCAAGTCCGTCCAGGCGATCGACGAGGCCGTGCGACGGATCCTGGCGGCGATCGATGCGGAGCCCGCGTGGAAGGGTCGCGTGGCGATCGTGCTGACGGCCGATCATGGCGGTGGCGTGCCCTTCAAGAGCCACACCGACCCGGCCGCGCCGATCAACTTCCGAATTCCGTTCCTGGTGTGGCTGGGGGCCGACACGGAGCCGGTCGACCTGTACGAGATCAACGCATCGACCCGCACCAGGCCACCGCCGGGCGAGCGCATGGCCATCGCGGGAGCCCCGCCGATCCGCAATGCGGACGCCGGCAACACGTCGCTTGCGCTGCTTGGGTTGCCCGCGATCTCGGGCAGCGTGGCGAACGCGAAGCAGGACCTCGCGACGGCCGCACCGATGCCTGCAGGCGGTGCCGTGAAGGCACCCTGATCGTCGCGGTACGCTGACCGACATGACCGAGGCGAGCCTGATCTGGAATCGTGCGGAGGGCACCACGACATTTCCGCTCACGCCTCCGGGCCCGCTGCTGATTGGTCGCCTCCCGACCTGCCAGATCGTGCTGAACGATCCGAAGGTCAGCCGAAGCCATGCGCGTCTGGATTTCGTGTCGGGTGCCTGGCGCGTGCGGGATGCCGGGAGTCAGGCCGGCACATCGGTGAATGGACGCAGGCTCCCCGCGAACGAGTCACTCGAGCTGTCGGATGGGGACGTGCTCGCCTGCGGCCCGATCGCGCTGGAGCTCAGCATGGCGGGCGCGCATGGCGCGACGATGATGGGCGGTGCGGATGACGCGAAGGAGGCCTTCGAACGGCTGCTGGCGGGGCGCAACCAGGATTTTGGTCATGAGCATCTGGCGCTGCTGCTGGACCTCAGCGAGACACTGCAACGCGAGGGCTCCGAGCAGGACATGCGAGCCAAGCTGGTCGAGGCCGTCGAGCAGGCCACGCGTTTCGCGAACGTCGCGTTCGTGCGCCGCTCCAGCTCGGCCGACGGCGTGGAGGTGCTCGAGAGCGTCGGCGAGGTGACGGATCGATCCGGTCACCTGCGCATGAGTCGCACGATGCTGCGAAACGCACGCGACGGCATGGTGCTGGTCACCGACAAGAGCGGCACCGGCGATCAGGCGATCGTCGCGAGTCTGGAGCGCGTCGCGGTGAACCAGGCCTTCTGCACGCCGGTGGGTGAGCAGGGCCGCTTCGGTTTCCTGTACGCCGACAACGGCACGGGGCGGGGTGATCCGGGTGAGCGGGATCGCCTCAAGGAGGCGGCCCGCGTGGCCAACGCGCTGGTCCGCATGGCGGCCTCCCAGTTCGAGAAGCTCGCGCATGGTCGCGACATGGTGCAAATCATCGCCGACGCGGTGGATCGTCGCGATCCGTGCACCGGCGGGCACTCCCGCCGAGTCGCGCGGCTGGCGCGCGTGATCGCGAAGGCCGCCGGCCTGGATGAGCGCACCTGCACCCTGATTCACGACAGCGGTCGCGTGCATGACATCGGCAAGATCTCGGTGCCAGACCGTGTGCTGCTGAAGGAGGGACCGGGCCGACTCACCGAGTCCGAATTCGCCGAGATCCGCAAGCATCCGCAGGCCGGCCATGACCTGTTGCAGGCGTATCCGATCATGCAGGCCGTGCTGCCCGGCGTGCTGGATCACCACGAGAAGTGGGACGGCACCGGCTATCCGCGGCAGCTGAAGGGCGAGGCCATCTCGCGGATCGGCCGGGTGCTTGCCGTGGCCGACGTGTTCGACGCGATCACCTGCAAGCGACCCTATCGCGATGGATTTCCGCTGCAGAAGGCGCGTTCCATCATCGAGGAAGGCTCCGGCACGCACTTCGACCCCGCGATCGTGAAGGCGTTCCTGTCGATCCCCGAGGCGGAGCTTCAGGACTGCATGGAGAAGACGGACGGCGCGCCGGCCCCCGCCGCCTGACAGCGGCGCGCGATCACGGCCTCGGCACCCTGACCAATCCGGTGCACGAACACCACGTGAGGATCGGTGCCCTTGCTGCGCAGGGCGCGCGACCATGTGTCGGCGTCGGCAGCGCCTCCGCGCACCTTCACGTCGACCTCGCCGGCGTTCAACTCGGTGAGTCGCCGCGCAAGGTGGTCGATCCGCGCCGGACTGGACTCGATGCACTCGAACCATCGGAACCAGGGCGAGGTGCGCGCGGGCGGTTCCGGCCGGGTGCAGAGGCCAAGGCCTGCGGCACGCTCGTGAAGTCCCTCGGTGCGCGCCGCCAAGGGCAGCAATCCGGTCCGCTCCAGCGCGGCATCAGGCTCGGCGATGAATCGATGCCACGCGTCACATGGTGCCCACGCGGGGTCGCCGCGCGCCGGCGACCACGTCGGCACGCCGGCCATCTCGACGCCTTGCTCCAGCAGCACCGCGAGCCGCTGGCCAGCGTGCCGTGCGAGCGATCCTGTCGAGAGCACGGCCTGCGTGAGACGACCCCCGCGTGAAAGCACCGCCAATTCCGCCTCCATCGGTGTCTGGTCGGAGGGGATCTCCACGCCGGGCCCGAGCTTCACCATCAGGCCGTCGAGTCGCCTGGACAGCGCAAGGATGAATGCACCGTCCGGGACCATCGCCTCCCAGGCATGCAGACGTCGACCGGCGCCTTCCTCGCGACGCGCGGGGTCGATGTGGGCGACGCGTTCATCGAACGCCAGCGCCGTCACATCGGCGACGGTGGTCGGCATGTCCGAGTTGCGGGCGGCCATCCATGCGCGGTCGGGTCGAAGGTCCACGCCGCGCGCCGCGGTCACGCGCGCGATCGCGGCCAGATCCGCGCCCGTTCCGCAGCAGAGATCGACCACCGCGCCCGCACCCGGAAACCGCGACGCCTTCCATCGAGCGCTCGCATCATCACTCGCCTGCGCGGCGCCCTCGCGATCGCACCAGTGCGTGGCCCATGCGTCGATGCGCCCGCGCAACGACCGCCGCGCCTGCGCCACCTCCAGTGCCGCGGAGGCGGTCGCGGCGTCCAGGGTTCGTCGCAGTCGCTCGACCTGCGCCGGTCCGGGCGCCTCCCATGTCATCGCTTCGGCGAGCGCGTGTGCGCCATCACCGTGCGTCAGCCGCTCCAGCGATTCAACGGCCGGCATCGGAGGGAGCGCGCGGTGGTGTCGCGCCCGCGGTGCCAGGGCCGAGCAACACGGCCATCCAGCGAAGGTCCTCGCTGTTGTCGAGGAGGATCTTCACCACCATCGTCAGTGGCACGCTCAGCAGCATGCCGATCGGGCCGAGCACCCACCCCCAGAACACCAGGCTCAGGAAGACCACGGCCGCGCTCAGGCCAAGTCGTCGGCCGAACAGTCGCGGCTCCAGCACGTTGCCGATGGCCACGTTGATCACCACCTGTGCGGCGACCATGCCCAGTGCCCATGTCCAGTCATTCATCGCCAGGCACAGCAGCACCGCGGGCACCGCGGCGATGATCGCGCCGAAGGTCGGGATGAAGTTCATCAGGAACGCCAGCAGGCCCAGCAGCAGCGCGTACGGCGTGGACAGCATCCAGCAGGAGATGGTGACCAGCACGCCGGTGAGGAGGTTGGTCTGCAGTTTCACCGCAAGGTAGCCCTGCACGTCGGCGAGGATCGCCTCGAAACGATCCAGATCGTCGTCGGCGCGTCCCGTGATCTGTCGGATCTTGCCCGGGATCACCGCGGCCTCGGCGGCCAGGAACGCGAAGGTCAGCAGCACGAAGACACCGTCCTTCGCGAGAACGGCCAGCGCGCTGAGTCCGCTGGTGGCATAGCCGATCAGGTTGCCGGGGCGCGCCTCGTCCACGAGTGACGAGAGATCCGCCGTGATGTTGCGCTCCTTCAGCCATGCGTCGATCCGCTCCAGCCGCTCGTCCAGGATCACCTGGTAGCCCGGCAGGTTGTCCGCAAGCATCGCCACGTTGCGCGTCACGATCAGCGTGGCGACCGTGAGCACCGCCACGACCAGCGCCAGCAACGCGACCACGGCGGCCCAGCGCGGCACCCCCACGCGACGCAGCCACGCAAGCGGCGGCAGCGAGATCACCGCCAGGAAGGCCGCGGCAAGAACGGGGACGATCAGCCCGCTGGCCATGCGCAGTCCCGCGATCACCACGACCGCGCAGGCGCCAGCCACCAGGAATCGCGTGCCCTTGCCAAGGCCTGCGCTCGACATGTCGGGAAGTCTACGAGCGGCTGCGCTACCGTTGTGCCATGCCCGCGCGGCGCGAGGAACCATCGCTGTTCGGCAACGCACCCATGGACCGCGCGATGGAGATCGTGGCGCCGGCGCCGGTGTCGCCAGCGTCTGCGCGGATCGCCGCGGCACTTGGACCGCGCGTTCGTCTGGGCACCAGCAGCTGGTCGTTCCCGGGCTGGCGCGGATTCGTGTACGCCGAGCGGGCTCCGGCCTCCGAGATCGCCTCCCGGGGGCTGGCGGCCTACGCGCACCAGCCCCTGCATGCGACGGTGGGACTCGACCGGGCGTTCTACGAGACGCCATCCGTCGAGGCGTTGCAAGCCCTCGCTGCGCAGGTGCCGGTGAACTTCCGCTTCATGGTGAAGGCGCATCAGGCGTGCACGCGCCCATTCCTGCAGCCGGACGGCAGCACGCGGGGCGATGTGGCGACCGCGCGACTGCATGGTGCCGGCAATCCGCGCTTTCTGGACGCCACCTGGGCCACCGAAGCGGTGATAGGTCCGATCGTCGAGGGGCTTGGCAGCTCGTGCGGACCCATCCTGTTCCAGTTCGCGCACCTGCCCGTCGGCAAGGGCGAGACCATCGCGAGCGAGGGTGCGTTGCTGGACCGGCTCGACGCCTTTCTGGCGAAGCTGCCGAAGGGACCGCGCTACGCGGTCGAGTTGCGGAACGACGCGATGCTGCGTGGCGCGTCATGTCGACAGTTCGCTCAGCTGCTGCGCACGCATGCCGTGATCCCCGGCATCGGACTGATCCCTTCCATGCCGAGCGCATCGCGTCAGGCCATCGCGTTGCGTGAAGCCGGCCTGGATCCGGCGCTCCAGCCGGTGCTGCTGGTGCGCTGGCTGCTGGGTCATGGCCTTGGCTACGAGGAAGCCCGCGGCGCGTACGAACCCTTCGATCGGCTTGCCGCACCGGACGTGGCGGCGCGTCACGAGATCGCGACACTCGTGGCGGCCTGTCAGGCCTCGGGCGGCGAGGCGTTCGTGATCGTGAACAACAAGGCGGAGGGCAGCGCGCCGCGCTCGATTCCCCCTCTGGCCGAATCGATCCAGGCCGCCCTTGCGAAAGCGCACCAGACCCCGGAGCCCATGCCGTCATGAACGCGAACCTGATCGTCACCCTGCTGCTCGCCGTCGTGCTTCCGCAGGCGGAGCCGCCCACGTCGCCGTTGCCCGACGCGAACAAGCGACCGATCCCGCGCATCCGCGTGTCGAGGCTCTTCCCGTCGCTGCAACTCCGCAGGCCGGTGCAGGCGCTGCAGGCGCCGGGCGATGCGCGCTCGCTCTACGTGCTCGAGCAGGCGGGACGAATCGTGCGGCTGGATCTCCAGGACGCCTCGGTCACCGAGGCGCCGACATGGATGGACATCCGCGAGCAGGTGCATGACCGCGGCAACGAGGAAGGCCTGCTCTCGCTCGCCTTCCATCCGAAGTTCGCGGAGAACGGCCAGTTCTTCCTGTACTACACCGCCACGGGCCCGCGCCGAAGCGAACTCACGCGGTTCACGGTGGATCGCGCCTCGGGCAAGCCCGACATCCGGAGCGCGAAGGTGCTGCTGGAGATCCCGCAGCCCTACTCGAACCACAATGGTGGTACCGCGCTCTTTGGTCCCGACGGCATGCTGTATCTGAGCATCGGTGACGGTGGCGCGGCGAACGATCCGCACAACCATGGCCAGAACCCGTCCACGCTCCTCGGGTCGGTGATTCGCATCGACGTGGATCGCGCCGTCGACGGCAAGCCCTACGCGATTCCAGCGGACAATCCGTTCGTCGGCAACGCGAAGGTCGCGCCCGAAGTGTGGGCCTACGGCCTGCGCAACGTCTGGCGCATGAGCTTCGATCGCGGCAGCGGCAAGCTGTATGGCGGCGATGTCGGACAGAACGCGTGGGAGGAGATCGACATCATCCAGCGCGGCGGCAACTACGGATGGAACGTGCGCGAAGGTCGTCACGCCTTCGCGCCGGCGCGCGCGGGCGCGTTCGGCACGGACTACATCGAGCCCATCGCGGAGTACGGTCACGGCGATGGCGTGAGCGTGACCGGCGGTTTCGTGTATCGCGGCGCGCGGTTTCCAGGCCTCGCCGGCGTCTACCTGTACGCGGACTACGCCTTCGGCACGATCTGGGGACTGCGTTGTGGCGATGGGGGCTGCGGCGAGCCGACGGTCGTGTGGAAGCGCGGCGCGGCGGCCCAGATGTGGAGCAGCTTCGGCGAGCTGCACGACGGCGAGCTGGTGCTGTGCGCCTTCGACGGAGGCGAGTCAGGCCCGGGCAGCCTGTGGAGGATCGACGGCGTCGAGGGCGATTGATCCGCGGTCAGCCGCCGATGTAGCCCGGCGAGTTCCACCACGGCTCGCCGCCATTCGGGTAGTTCGACTGGTCGATGCACGGATCCTCGTTGTCGCCATCGTCGAGGTCGTAGTACGGATAGGTCTGTCCGCCGGCATCCATGCTGCGCTGCTGCAGTTCCGTGGGTGACATGGAATCGGGGAAGGGCGAGCTCTGGCAGCCGGCCAGGGCAATCGCGGCAAGCAGCCGCCAACGCATTCGCGACGCGCTCACTCGACCACCTCCAGCCAATTCGAGGTTCCCGTGGGCGCACCGGCCCGATCGGCACCCGGCGCCCAGCTCTTGCCGGTCACGGTGTCGCCATCCTGCGTGAGCAGCGTGAACCAGCCGTCGCTCCAGTAGATGGCAAGCCCCATCGGCTGCTGCTGCCAGCATCCGGAGTTGATCGCGTCGATGCTCTTCACGGCGGCGCCGTCGCTCGAAAGGCACACGAAGAGATCCTCGTCCTTCGTGCCCGCGCCCACGCTCTGCGTGCGCCAGACGCCGACCCACTTCGCGGAATCGTCGCCGATCTTCACGGCCTGTCCGAAGCTGCTTGGCGTGTCGCTGTCGCGATCCGACGGTTCATACGAGAACTTCTCGAATCCGAATCGACCCACGCGGATCGTGTCCAGCCAGCCATCGGTCCAGCGCACGAACAGCACGCCGTCACGAATGCTCCATCCACCCTGCTCGCCCTTGGCGCCATCCATGCCGCGGCTCCAGGTGCTGGTGGCCGAGCCATCCTCGCGCAGGATCACGTTGAAGGTCTGGTTGCGCTCGTCGGTGAGCGCCCACGTTCCCTCGACGGCGGCGGGATCGATCGACAGCAGGGGCTTGGAACCGATCGAGGCGGAATTCGACGCGCAGCCCGTCGCGAGCGCGACAAGCGCGATCCATGCGGCCATTCGCTTCATGCGCGCATGCTAACCCGCGCGGGGAGCGTCGGGCAGTCGGTCGGGATCCTGATCACGCTGCAGACGCGGCCATCCGTCCGGGCGCTCGGCTGGCGTTCGCAGCGCCCACGCGAGCAGCGAGGAAAGCTCCACCGGCTTCCACCGCCAGCAGTCCACGCCCACGTCGATCGCGCGCGGCATGAACGGAAGTCCGCCGTGTGCGTGGCCGTGCAGCAGCACCGCCCCCTTGAACTGCCCTCGCCACAGGCGCAGCGGCCAGTGGCACGCGTTCACGCGGACTCGGTCGGATGGCTCCCGCCACGAGCGCAGATCATCGACCCGGTCAAAGAGCGACTCGAAACGGGCCGAGGCTGGATCATGATTTCCGCGAACCAGCGCCACCCGCTTGCAGCGGATTCGCTCCCGCATGCGCCGGGCGTGCGCCACCTGCGCCTTGCGACCCTCCGGGTGGGGACCGCAGAAGTCCCCCAGGTGCAGCAGCAGATCGCTGCGCATCACGCTGGCGTTGATCGCCTCCACCAGCGCCTCGTCCATGTCGGCGGCCGACGCGAAAGGACGCCCGAACATGGTCAGGGCGTCCGCTTCGCCAAAGTGCGTGTCGGCCGTGACCCAGATGCGCCGAGGCATGGAAGACAGCGTACTGGCCTCCCTCGGCGGCGCGCGCGCGGAGGGGCTATCGTGTGCGGCGTGAAGCGGGACTTCCTTCAGATCGAGGGTCTCTCGAAGTCGGATCTCACCGCGCTCCTGGAGCGCGCGGAGGCCAATCTTCCGATCGCCGAGGGGCGTGCGCCGCGCAAGGAACTGCTTGCTGGACGCGTGATCGCGAACCTGTTTCTCGAGGATTCCACGCGCACACGCTGCAGTTTCGAGACGGCAGTCCACAGGCTTGGTGGGCAGGTGTTCAATCTGACCTCGGCGGGATCAAGTGCCAGCAAGGGCGAAGGCCTGATCGACACCGCCTTGAACGTCGAGGCCATGGGGGTGGCGGCCATCGTCATTCGCACGAGCATCTCGGGCGGACCAGCCATGGTGGCGAAGCGGGTCCGGATCCCGGTGATCAACGCGGGCGACGGTCGTCATGAGCACCCGACACAGGGCCTTCTTGACATGGTGACCCTGCGCGAGTCGTTGGGATCGCTGGAGGGTCGACGGATCGCGATCGTGGGGGACATCGCCAACAGCCGCGTGGCCCACTCCGCTCTTCAGGGCCTCACAACCATGGGGTCGGAGGTGCTTCTGGTTGGGCCGCCGACCCTGCTCTCGCCGCATCAGATCGTTCATGATGGCGCAGGTCATGTATCGATCACGCATGATCTTGATTCGATTATTGACGAAATTGATGCGATCATGCTTCTTCGCATCCAGTCAGAAAGGGGCGCTGGATCAAGTATTTCATCGGATTACCGGACGCTGTTCGGCCTCACGCCCGATCGGGCGGCTCGGCTCAAACCCCATGCGGTGGTTCTGCACCCGGGACCCGTGAACCGGGGTATCGAGATTGATGACTCGGTTGCCGACGAGCACGGCGGCGTTCGAATCCTGCGCCAGGTGACGCACGGTGTTGCGGCTCGCATGGCGGTGCTCGAAGCGTTGCTTGCACGCTGAAGGACCTGACCGAATTCGCCGGCCACGCGACGAAAGTCCGGGAATATCCAAACTCGTCGAACTGGGCTCGATTGGTCGATGAAGGGCGACTGCCGGCAGCGGATAGTCTTCCCCGACTCTCGCGGACCCTCTCTTTCTCGATTGATCTTGACCACTCCAGGATGACCCCGACCGTGCACTTCGCGCTTCGAATCACGACCCTTGTCGCGTCCCTTGCGGCCATGAGCGCTTGCGAGACGAACGGCTGGCTCATCGATCCCCAGCGAACGGGCTATTTCCAGACCACGCCGACCGCGATCCCGATCCTGACCCGGATCGACGTGATCGAGCAAGCGGCAGACACCAGCATCGTCTACACGCAGCCCTCGTCGGAGGACCTGATCCCGAACCAGCTGGAGTACAAGCTGGCACCGGGCGACGTGATCCGGGTCTCGATCCCGCAGCTCATCTCCGCGGACCAGACCGACATCTCCACGCGCGTGATCGACCAGTCCGGTCGCATCTCGCTTCCGATCATTGGACAGATGCCGGCGGCCGGCCTGACCGTGGAGCAGGTCGAAGAGGACGTCAAGAAGCGCCTGGCCGGGATCATCACCAATCCCAAGGCCTTCATCTCGGTCGAGGAGGCTCGGGCGTACCAGTTCCGCGTGCTTGGCTCGGTCGAGCAGCCCGGCCTGTTTGCCCTGAACAAGCCCGATCTGCGGGTGCTTGACGCGCTCGCGCTGGCACGCGGCGCCGCGCCGACCACCACGCGCGTGCTGATCACGCGCGTCAAGGCAACGTCCGCGCAGTACGAGAACAGCTTCACGGGCGGAGCCGCCCCGGCCTCGACGCCGGCCGACACCGCGGCGGGCACGGTCCCGGTGACCGCGCCTGTCGAGAGTGGCAAGCCCGCCGTTCCGACGACGCCTCCGGATTCCGCGATCGATGACTTGATCAATGCGCTGCCCGGATCCGCGCCCGTCGCGCCCGCGGCTGCACCAAGCGGCGCGGAGCCTCAGCAGCCCTCGGCGGGGAGTCCGTCGGATGCGCCAGCCGGCACCGAGACCCCGGCCGCGACGCCGGCGCCCGAGCCACCACCCGCCGCGGAACCCAAGCCTGCGCGCATGGGCATGCTCGGCAGCAGCGCGCGTCAGGAGCCGCCAGTCGACATCGATTCACTCGAGCCAGCCAAGGCGAAGGACGTTGGAGCCGCGGCCGCCACGGTGCCCGAGGAAGGTGATCGCTTCGTGTTCGATCCCGCCACGCAGGCGTGGGTGAAGATGGGTCGTGGCGGGGAAGTGCAGTCCGCGGCGACGCCGGCGCCGGCCGATTCGTCCGCTGCCGCGACTGCGGTGACCGACGCGACGCCCGGTCTGAAGACGGGCGAGGCCGCTCGCGCCCGAACGAAGAACCAGGCCAAGAAGGCCTTCGAGAGCCGCGTCATCGAGATCGACTACAACCAGCTTGTCCGTGGCGCGGCGAACCTGAACGTCATCATCCGTCCCGACGACATGCTATACTGCGACACGGGCGACGTGGGCGTGGTCTACATCGATGGACTGATCGCGCGTCCCGGCGTGTACAACCTGCCGACCTCGGGAAAGCTGACGCTGAGTCGTCTGGTGGCTGCCGCGGGCGGTCTCGGCGAGCTCGCGATCCCGCAGCGCGTGGACCTGGTCCGACGAATCGGCACCGACAAGGAAGCCTGCATCCGCGTGAACCTTGCGGCCATCCGCAATCGGTCCGAGCCGGACATCTTCCTGCGCCCCGATGACCACATCAACATCGGAACCAACTTCTGGGCAACGCCGCTGGCGGTGATCCGGAACGGCTTCCGCATGACCTACGGCTTCGGCTTCCTGGTGGACCGGAACTGGGGCAACGACATCTTCGGTGCACCGCCGGTCAACGTGGTCGGACAGTGACCTGAAGAACGCGTGAACGGGACCGTGACGACCTCGTAGGCGCCCGGATGCCCCTCCCGCGGACAAATCCAGGAGAACGCGCGTGAGCCTGGCCCAATCCGCAATCCCCGAAGTCCGCCCGGAGCGCGGCATCGAGATCGATGCCCGGCGGGCGATCGTGGCGGGTGCGATCGCGCTGGCGCTCTTCACCATCGTCTTCTGGGACTGGCTCTCGAAGCAGGTCCGTTACTCGCTGAGTCATCCGTCGGACTGGGGTCACACGCTCCTGATCCCGTTCATCGGCGGATGGTTCGTGTGGATGCGTCGCGAGGCGCTGCGGAAGTCCGAGGTGCGCCCAGCGTGGTCCGGACTCGCGCTCGTGATCCTGGGTCTCGTTGGATACGCCATCTGCTCGCTCGGCCCTGCGGCACTGCAGCACCACAACATCCGAGGCGTCGCGGTGGGCATGACGCTCTTCGGTCTCGTGCTGCTTGTCACGGGCTGGCGTTGGATGCGCTGGCTCTGGTTCCCGCTCGCCTACGTGATCGTGTTCGGCCAGTACGTGAGCGAGCGCTTCATCAGCGTGGTCACCTACAGGCTGCAGGACATCTCCGCCAAGGGCGCGTATCTCCTGCTCAGCCTGTTCGGATTGGACGTGGACCTGACCGGCAACGTGCTGACCGTCTTCGACGCAGGCAAGCCGCACCTGCTGAACGTGGCAGAGGCGTGCAGCGGCATGCGCATGCTGGTCGCGTTCCTGGCGCTGGGCGTGGCGATGGCGTACGTGAGCCTGCCGACCATCTGGCAGCGCGTGGCGCTGGTCCTGATGGGCGTGCCTGTGGCCGTGTTCGTGAATGTGCTTCGCGTGGCCACGCTGGGCGTGCTGACGCTGGTCAATCCCGAATTCGCCGCCGGCGAGTTCCACCACTTCATCGGACTGCTCTGGCTGGTGCCGGCGTTCCTGCTCTACCTGCTCGTGCTGTGGATCCTGAGCAACCTGGTCGTGACGGACACGCAGGAGGCCGCCCATGCAGGTTGACCGTGCCGTGCGAAGCGCCTTCATCGCCGGATGCGCCGCGTTGGCGCTTGGTGGCGCCGGATTCCGGATGGCGCTGGGCCAGCTGCAGGTGTACCTGAAGAAGGAACCCGTCTCGCTGCGCGAGCCGCTGGACTCGCTGCCCGCGGCCTTGGGTTCGTGGAAGCAGATCGGCAAGGACTCCGTGTTCTCCGACGCCCTCATCGAGGAACTCGGCACGCAGAACTACCTCGATCGCTTCTATGCCGTGGACGGAGACCCCGCGAAGGGCGTGATGCAGGTGCACGCGGCGTACTACACCGGCATGATCGATGCCGTGCCGCACATTCCCGAACGGTGCTGGAACGCGAATGGCCTCGTGATGACCGGGCAGCCGATGGTCCGTCCGGTGCAGTTGAGCCGCAAGGGATGGGACGAGGCGGGCGGCCCGGTGCAGCCGGGCTCCGGCGAGCGCTACGCGCTGGCCGAAGTCAGGGATCCGATCACGCGCAAGACCGAGACGGTGTCCATGCCGTTGGGCAAAATGGAGATGACCGTCACGGCGTTCCAGGATCCACGGAATCCGAAGGCCACCGCCCTGGGCGGATACCTGTTCATCGCCAATGGCGCCGTGACGCCGTCGGCGCTGGCGGTGCGAAACCTGAGCTTCAAGCTCTCGGATCGGTACGCCTACTATTGCAAGTTGCAGTTTTCCGCGCAGTTGCCCGGCAGTCCCGACGAGGTCCTGCCGAAGTTCGACCGCATGACGGCGGAGCTGCTCGACACCATCCTCCCGCACCTCATGCGATGCCTGCCGGACTGGCCCGCGATCGAACGCGGCGAGACCGCATCCACCCACGCCTCACCCAAGACGAACTGAACATGGCAAAGTCCAAGCTCAACCTGCGTTTCATCGGCATCTTCCTGGCGATCCTGGTGGTCGGCGTCGGCCTGATCGGTTTCGCGCTGTATTGGCAGCGGGTCGCCGGACCCGAGCGCAACTTCGCCGCCGGCGAGCGCTACATGAAGGACGGCGACTATCGCAAGGCCATCGGGTTCTTCGGCCGCGCCGTCAACCGCCGGCAGACCGATGTCCGCTACCTGGACGCGCTCGATCAGGCGCTGTCCAAGTTCGTGCCCGCCACCACCGACGAGGCGCGCGACTACTACAACCAGCTGATCGGCGTGCGCCTGCAGCGAGCCCGCGCGACCCCCGAGGATCCCGTGCCGTGGCTGCGCGCCATGGAGACCCTGTACGACCGCAACAACGTGTTCAACGCGGACGTGCTGTGGCGCGAGTTCTCGACCGAGGCTGACAACGTGGCGCAGCGCATTCCAGCGACCGATCCGGCCCAGAACCGGCTCAAGTACTGGAAGGCCGTCGGCTCGCTGCGTCGGTCCGAGACGATCACCGAGCAGGAGCGTCAGGACGCGGAGAAGCTGCTGGAGGAGGTCGTGGCTGCGGATCCCTCGATGGAGGACGCGTGGCTGGACGTGCTCCGATCGGAGGAAATGGGCGCGGACAGGCTCATGTCGGACCAGCGCGTGGCGGATGCGCGGCGCCGTTTCGAACAGCTGGACGCGAACATCGCGCGCGCCCGGACGGCGCTCCCCAACAGCTACGCGTGGCGCGTTGCGGAACTGAGCCGGTTGCGGGGACGTCTGGATCGGCGGGAGCCCGGCGTGACCGCGGAGCAGGTCGAGGACGCCCGCAAGAAGCTCTCGGAGGTGGCGGAAACGGTCCTGGACGACCGCTCCAAGTCGCTGCAGATCGCCTCCGAGCTGCTCAACGCGCGCAGCAACGCGTGGCTGGATCGCGTCATCTCGCTGCTGGAGGAACGCATTCGCCGTCACCCGCAGGACATGGTCGCCCGACGCCTGCTGATGATCGCCGCGACGCAGTCGAAGCCGGACCTCGCGCGCGAGGTCGCCGAGGAGACGCGCGGCATGCCGAACCTGCCCGTCTCGCTCGAGTCGCTCGTGCAGGACGAGGCGCGCATGTATGCGGTGATCACGTTGTTCAACACCATGTTCGAGAAGTGGCGACAGGAGGCCGACGAGGCGAAGCGGACGGCCATGATCCCGCAGATGGCGGCGATGCGGGACGAGGCCGTGAAATTCCTCGAGTCCATCGGCGAGCGCGGAACCTCGCAGCTGATCCAGGCGAAGGCGGCGATCGCGGAGAATCGCGTGGCGGACGCCGTGGCGCTGTTCGACACGATCCTGAAGGGCCAGGCCACGCCGCCTCCCGACGCGTACCTGTACGCGGCGTTCGCGAACCTCGCGCGACGCGAGGCCGGCAGCGCCATGCGGGTCGCGAACGAGGGTGTGGAGCGCTATCCCGGCTACACCCCGCTGCTCATGATGCGCGGCGAGATCGAGTCCGCGACGGGTCGGTACGACCAGGCGCGACGAACCTACGAGCTTGTGCTGGAGATCGATCCGTCCCTCACCACCGCGAAGGCCAAGCTGGAAGGGCTGCGCGGCATGGAGACCACGGCCGCCGGTGCCGCCACCGCCAACCAGGGTGACGCGATCGCCGCGCTGCTTGGAAGCACGGAGCGGAAGCTGCTTGCGCGCGACGTGGATGGCGCCGAGGCGGACCTGCTCGCGGGCTACAAGGCGATCAAGGCGGATCCGCGGGACGCGCGGCTGCTGGTCGCGCTGGCGCAGTTCTACGCGCTCGTCCGGAACGATCCGGTGAAGGCGAAGGAGTGGATCGACAAGGGCCTGGAGGTGCAGCCGAACGAGGAACGTCTGCTGCAGTTCAAGGCGGTGCTCTCGTCGAAGGATCCGCTGGACCGTGTGCTGGAGGCTGTTCGCCTGCAGTACGCGGACCCGCGCGTGCAGTCGGTGTATCGATACCTGGCGCTGTCGGACCTGACGCGCCAGCTCGAGGAGACGTTGCAGGCCCCGGACCTTCCGGAGGCCGACCGCACGACCGCGAAGGGCGCTCTGGATCGCGCGCGCGGGATGATGCCGAAGGCGCTCGATGAGGCGTTGAAGGCCGATCCGCGCAGCGAGGCCCTGCTGGAGCGTGCGGCGCTGGACGCCACGCAAGCCAAGGATTGGCAGACCAACGAGCGCATCGCGGCGGTCGCCGACGACATTGGTGAACGAGGCATCGGTGCAACGCTGCGTGCGCGCGCGCTGCTGGCGCAGGACAAGCAGAGCGAGGCACTGCAGCTTCTGGAGGCCGCGCGCAAGGCGGGTGACGAGTCGCCGATGCTGCTTCGCCAGATCTGCATCCTGCTGGAGCGTTCGGGTCGGCTGGACGAGGCCGTCGAGGCGATCCGCCTGGCATATGACCGCCGACCGAACGAGATCAACACGGCGCGTCTCTACGCCGTGATGCTGGATCGAAGCGGCCAGCGCACGCGTGCGCTCGACATCCTGCGGGAGTTGGCGCGCGCGAATCCGACGAACCGTGACACCATGGACACATGGCTTGGCATCGAGGCGCAGGTGGGCGACCGCACCGGCGCCTTCGCGATGCGCCGCCGCCTCTACAACGATTCGCCCGGGTTCCGGGCCAACTCGATGGCACTGGCACAGATGCTTCTGGAGAATCCCGGCGATCCAACCATCATGCTGGACGCCGAGGGTCGACGGAAGTTCACGCAGGAGAAGCTGCAGGCGATGACGCCGCTGACGCGCTCCCGTGAACTGCAGCAGGCGGCGCAGGCCAACGTGGATCTGGGCATGCAGATCGTGGACCTCCTGCAGAAGCAGACGCCCGACGAGCCGCTGCTGGCGCTCATGAAGGCCCGTGCACTCGCCCGTTTCGGGCAGGTGAAGGAAGGCGAGGCGTCGCTGCGCGCGGACATCGCCAAGGTGCAGGGTCCGGCAGCCCTTCGACTCTGGCTTTCCCTTGGTGCGTACCTGGCCGAGAATGGCCAGCCGGAGCGGGCCGCGGAGCCGTTCGCCGAGGCGATCAAGCTGCAGGATCCGACCGCTCGCAACGCCGAGATCCAGGTGGCCGACTTCTGGTTCAACCGCCAGCAGTGGAAGCGCGCGCGGGACGTGCTGGAGCCGGTGGTTCAGGCGCTTTCGGGCGAGGTGCAGGCGAAGCTCGCGCTGCGACTGGCCGAGATCTGCCAGAACCTGCGCGACTACGAGGCGGCCGTCCGCTTCGTCGACCTGGCCGAGAAGACGCTCGGCGGCTCGGACAGCACCGTCGCGCTGCTGCGCGCCGCGATCCTCGGTGGCCAGGCTGACGCCGCGATGGCCGCCGGTGACGCCGCCGCCGCCGCGACGGCCGCCGAGAAGTCGATCGAGACCTACCGCCGCGCGGCGGACATCGCCCCGAACAACTTCGTGGCCTGGGCCGGTCTGGCCGACGCCGAGCGGAGCGCGTTCCTGCGCACGCGAGATCCTGCGCGCCTGCAGGCCGCCGAGAAGGCGGCCGACCGTGCGCTGGAACTGCTGAGCACGTACCTCCCGGCGATTCGCGTGAAGAAGGACGTTCTCCTGGATCGCAACGACCTCCCGGCGGCGATCGCGCTGATCGAGCAGTTCGTGCGATCGGCGCCCCAGTCGCAGGATGGTCGCAGGCTCCTGATCGAGTTGCTGATGCGTTCCGGCAACCAGATCCGCGCGATCTCGGTGGTGGAGGAGGCCGCGCAGGTCGAGCCTCGAAGCGCGGAGTGGCCGACCATCATCGCCACCATCAACCAGTCGCAGGGCAAGGAACAGGAGGCCACGGCGGCCTTCGATCGCGCATTCGCCACGGAACCGACCGAGGAGACGCTCATGCGAGCGGTCAATTCCCGGGTGCAGCGCAAGGACGCGGACTGGGCGGGCGTGGTGACGCAGCTGCGCGCGAATCCGAAGGTGGTGTCCACGAGCCCCGCGCTCCAGTGCGCGCTTGGTGCGGCGCTGGTCAACTCCAAGCAGCGGGATGCGGGTCTGCAGGCACTGCGCAACGCGCACGCCAGCATTCGCGACGGCATCGCGAAGGGCAGCTATCCCGCGGGCACCTGGGATCTCTGGTACCGCGCGCTCGCGCAGGCGTTCCAGGATCGGCCGCAGGAAGGCGAGGCGTTCGCGCGCAACGCGCTGGCCGGCAAGGCGCCGGACTTCCATCACCTGCGCGGGTTCTCGACGGTGTGGCGACAGCAGGGCAAGACCGGCACCGACGCCGCGATCAAGTATCTCGAGGAGGCTGCCGCCGCCGCCAAGGACAATCCGCAACTCGGCAGCGCAGCGTTCATCGAGGCGGGCGAGATCGCCTACGTGATGGGGGATTGTCAGCGATCGCTGCCGCTCTTCGAGAAGGCGATCGCGCTGCTGCCCGACTCGGCGCCGGCGCTGAACAACGCGGCGTTCGTGACCGCCAAGTGCGGCAGCGCGCCGGACAAGGCGATCGCATGGGCCACCAAGGCCGTCGAGATCGCGCCGCAGGTGGCGGATCTGCAGGACACGCTCGGGTACGTGCTGCTCAAGGCCGGCAAGGCACAGGAATCCCTTGCGCCGCTGCAGCGCGCGGTCACCATGGCGCCGAGCGCCTCGCCCATCCTGCATCTGGCGGAGGCGCTCGTCGCCTCGGGCCGGAAGGACGAGGCCAGGTCTACGCTTGAACGACTCGCCGCGCTCAAGCTGAACGACGAACAGGTCGCCGATCGCGACCGGATCATCAAGTCACTCCAGTGAACGAGGACCACGCATCATGACTCGCGCCGCAACCCCGCCATCCACCCCGCGCCCCGCCCAAGCTCCGCAACGGCCGCGTCCGTCGGGCCCCATGCTCGACCCCGTCCGCGTGCTCCGGCAGAATCTGCTGAAGATCGTGGCGGCGCTCGTGATCGGAGCCATCGCCGGCGTCGGGTTGAACTACGTCTTCGCGATCGCCTATCCGCTCTGGTCCTCGAAGGTGCTGTTCGAGCTCAAGAGCCAGCTCGAGGACGCGAACGCGCTGTCCGCGAAGGACATCACCACCGAGGACACGGTGGTGCGCCTGGCGCAGACCGAAGTGGCGCGCCTCATCAGCAAGGACAACCTGAAGTCGGCACTGCAGCGCCCCGAGGTCCAGAAGACCGTCTGGAGCGATGCCTATCGCGACGACAAGGGCGTGTTCATCGTCGAGGACGCGCTGCTGGATCTGGAGGACGAGCTGCGTTCCGGTCACCAGCGCGGCACCCAGATCTTCTACATCTCGATGCTGACGCATGTGCCCGAGGACGGGCCGATCATCCTGAACGCGATCGCCAAGACCTTCCGTGCGAAGCGGCAGAACGACGAGGACTCGCGCTACTCGACCACGCTGAAGCAGTTCGAGAACCGTCGTCAGCAGCTCGACGACGCGATCCTTCAGAAGAAGCAGCAGACGCAGGACTTCATCAAGAAGAACCGCCTCACCAGCTTGACCGAGGCGAACAGCGAGAACCAGAAGACGCTGGAGAAGCTGCGCAACGACATCGCGCAGACGACCGCGGAACTGAACACGGCCCAGACGCGGCGCGCGCAGATCGAGAAGAAGCAGCGCAACGAGCAGGGCATCAGCGACGACGACCGACGCCGTGCGCAGGAGGATCCCATCCTCCTGCAGCTGCAGCGTGACAACGAGGACCTGGGACGCCGCTTTGCCGCCGTGAAGCAGCAGTTCGGTGCGTCGCACCCCGACTACCTGCAGCTGCGCGCCCAGACCGACGCGGCACGTGCCGCGTTCGAGCGGAAGCTCGAGGAGGTCCTCGCCCGAAACCTGGCGGCGGACTACAAGGACGCGTTCAACAGGGAGGAGTCCCTGACCGCGCTGCTGAAGCAGCAGAACGAGGACTTCGACAAGGCCACCGGCAAGGTCGAGGACTTCACCGCGAACATGGCCGAGATGCGCTCCCTGGAGGATCAGCTGGACATCCTGCAGGAACAGCGCAAGGAAATCGGCAAGACGATCCAGGACATCAACCTGGCGCTCGCGCGCGACGAGCGCAACCGCATCGAGATCGTGCAGGAAGCGATCAAGGCTCGCGAGATCACCTTCCCGCAGTTGAAGGTGATGATTCCCGCCACGGCGGTGCTGGTGACGGGCCTGTACGTGCTGATCCTGTTCGTGCGGGAGTTCCTGGATCAGCGCGTGAAGTACCCGAGTGATCTCGCCGCGCTCCCGGGCAAGATCCTTGGCGTGATTCCGGAGCTCAAGGACGATCCAGCCAAGCCGAAGCGTGCGGAGATGGTCGTGCGCGAAGCGCCGCGCTCGATCATCGCCGAGAACTACCGCCAGCTGAGTTCGCAGGTCTACAAGGGCATGCAGGCGCTTGGCGCGCGCACGCTGCTCGTGGTCAGCGCCATGCCCGAGGCAGGCACCACCACGGTGGCGCTGAATCTCGCGGCCTGCGAAGCCGCCGTTGGACGTCGCGTGCTGCTGGTGGGCGGCAACATGCGTCGGCCAGGACTTGCACGAGCGCTCGGTTCGCCGCAGGGCCAGCCGGGGCTTGGCGAAGCCTTGATGGGGCAGGATCCTGCGGAACTTGTGGTCGAGGTCAGCCCGAATCTGTCGATGCTGGGTGCTGGTGCGCCCGCCAACCGCATCTTCGAGCGCCTGAATTCGGAACGGACCGACCAGGTGCTGGCATGGGCGCGCGAGCACTATGACCTCGTGATCGTGGACGGACCGCCCAGCATCGTGGCGGGCGAGTCGCTCGTGCTGGCCAACAAGGTCGATGCGGCCATGGTGGTCGCCTGCGCCTGGAAGGATCAGCGCGGGCTCGTGATGAAGCTGGCAGGCCAGATCATGGACAGTCGAGCGCAGTATCTGGGCGCCGTGCTGAACCGCATGCACATGACGGCTGGCGGATATCTCCGCAAGAACGCCGAGGCCATGGCGGAGTATGCCGAACACACCACCGCGTTCGGTGGCGCGGACAGGGAAGCGGGCGCTGCCAAGGGCAAGAAGAGGGGCAAGCCGAAGACGGCCTGATCCCGTGCCCACGTCCGGACCCATCCTCGTGACAGGCGGAGCCGGCTTCATCGGCTCGCACCTGGTCGATCGACTGCTCGCCCGAGGCGAGCGCGTGATCGTCGTGGATGACCAGTCCACGGGAAGCGAGGCCAACCTTCGCGAGGCTCGGCTCCATGGGGGCGATCGCCTGCGTTTCATCCGAGCCACGGTCTCGGATGTCGATCGGACCGATCTTCCGGAGGCGCCGAGCCGGGTCTTCCACCTGGCGGCCGCGGTCGGTGTCCGGCGGGTGATGGAGCGGCCCATGCAGTCCATCGAGACGAACGTGGTCGAGACGTCGGCGGCGCTTCGGATCGCCGGGAGACACCGGGTGCCCATCCTGATCGCAAGCAGCAGCGAGGTGTACGGCAAGGCGGCGAAGCTGCCGTTCGCCGAGGGAGACGACGTGGTGTACGGACCCACCGGCGTGGTCCGCTGGAGCTATGGCTGCGCGAAGGCGCTCGACGAGTGGCTGGGACTGGCCGCGTGGCGCGAACAGGGTCTTCCCGTCGTGGTTGCGCGGATCTTCAACACCGTGGGACCGCGTCAGATCGGTCGCTGGGGCATGGTGCTGCCCCGCTTCGTCGAGGCGGCCCTGGTGGGACGCGCGCTCGAGATCCATGGGGACGGTTTGCAGAGCCGATGCTTCGCCGACGTGCGCGACGTGACCCACGCGCTGGACGCGTTGCTTGCCAGTGCCGATGCCGCAGGCGGCGTGTTCAACGTGGGCTCCGACGAGCCGATCACGATCCGCGGGCTCGCGGAGCGGGTCGTGCGCCAGCTGAAGAGTGGCTCCGCGCTGGTGCACCTGCCCTACGAAACCGCCTACGGGCCAGGCTTCGAGGATCTGCGTGCGCGCCAGCCTGACCTGACGCGGATTCGACGCGCCATCGGCTTCGCGCCGCGCATCGGTCTGGACCAGACCATCACGGATCTGGCGCAGGCCATTCGAACGGGCGCTGCGCACGGGGAGGCCGCATGAACATGACGGTCGTTCCAACCACCGCGCCGCCAGCCCAGCCTGAAGGCGTGATCTTTGGTCCGCTCGAACTGCTCAACGGCTACGCGCCGGTGTTCCTCACGGCCTTCGTGGTGACCCTGCTTGCCACCCCGATCGTTCGCAAGGTCGCCGTGAACGCCGGGATCATCGACATGCCGGATCGGCAGCGCAAGCTGCACGCGTATCCGGTGGCGTATCTCGGAGGTCTGGCCGTCTTCTTCGGGGTCGTCGCCTCGCTGATCGCGGCCTCGTTCCTGGCCCGTGGCGAGGCGGGCCTGCTTCGCGTGGTGCCGTTCTCCGTGGTGATCGGCATGGTCGCCATCGTGTTCACGGGTCTGGCGGACGACATCTGGAAGTGGGATCCAAGACTGAAGGTGGCGGGTCAGCTGGTGGCGGCGGCGGCGCTCGCGATCGAGGACGTCGGGCCGAAGCTGGCCGAGGGCGTGCTGAACCCCATGTTCGGACCGCCCGATCTGTCGCTGCTCAGCGTCGGGTCGCTGGTGATCCGGAATTCCGAGCTCTTCTACTGGGTGGGCACCGCGCTCGTGGCACTGTTCGTCGTCGGCGGCTGCAACGCCGCCAACCTGATCGACGGGTTGGACGGTCTGCTCTCGGGAACCACCGCGATCATGGCGATTGGTCTGCTGGGCATCAGCCTGATCATGGCGATGACGGATCCGGTCACCGATCCGGAGAAGTCGCTGGTCGGCATGCGCGTCATGCTCTCGCTGGCACTGCTGGGAGCGACCCTTGGATTCCTGCCATTCAACTTCAATCCCGCGATCATCTTCCTGGGGGATTGCGGAAGCCTGCTGCTGGGCTACCTGTGCGTCGTGATCATCATGAGCTTCGGCGAGCGTGGCCAGACCGAGCTGGTCGTTGCGGGCCTGGTGGTCTTCTCGCTTCCGATCCTGGACACGGTGCTCGCCATCATCCGCCGCAAGATGGCCGGCATGCCCTTTCACAGCGCCGACAGCAATCACATCCACCATCTTCTGAAGCGTTCACTGGGCACCGTGAAGCGTGCGGTGTTCGCGCTGTACGCGATCACGGTGTGCTTCGCCATCCTTGGCGTCGCGATGGCGGCGACGCGGCAGCTGACGGGCACGCGCGTGCTGGCCGTGATGTCGCTGGCGTTCGCGTTCTTCGCGTTCATCTCGGCCATGGCGATCAAGGCTGCGCGTCAGGCCAGCTGGCAGATCCAGATGAAGACGGCGGAGCGCGCGGCCGATGCCGCCCCGATCGCGCCGACCGCCGAGCCCGCGCCCGCGCGCGACCTGCACTGAGCGGAGCGCATGGAGCCCATCGGCCATCTCCCGGTGCTCGCGGCCGAGGTGCTGGAGGCGCTCGCGCCGGCTCCAGGCGAGACGGTGTTCGACGGCACCGCCGGACGTGGGGGTCACGCCGAGTTGCTCGCGCGTCGGATCGGTCGAGACGGCACGTTGGTGCTGATGGATCTTGATGCAGGCAACCTTGGGTTCGCGGCGGAGCGGATCCGGGCGCTGCCGCAGCCCCCGCGCGTGATTCCCGTGCACGGGAACTTCGATCGGATCGGATCGGTGCTGCAAAGCCAGGGCCTTCGGGCCGACGTGGTGCTGGCGGACCTTGGCTTCGCGAGCACGCAGATGGATGACCCCACGCGTGGCTTCGCGTTCCAGTCCGAAGGGCCTCTGGATATGCGGCTGGATCGGTCGCAGGGGCCCACCGCCGCCGATCTGCTTGGTCGCATGCGGGAGTCCGAGTTGGCGGATCTCATCTACCACCTGGGTGAGGATCCCTTCGCGCGCCGGATCGCTCGGGCCATCGTGGATCGACGCGATCATGGAAGCCTCAGAACAACACAAGACCTTTCGCAGGCCGTGGTTCGGGCGTATGGTGCCCGTGCGCGGCAGAGTCGGGTGCATCCCGCCACGCGAACCTTCATGGCGCTTCGGATCGCCGTGAACGGCGAGCTGGACAGCCTGAATAACTTCCTTTCGGACCTTGGGAAGTCGGCCTCCGAAAGGGCCGCTGGATCCGCTTCGTGGCTGGCGGCAGGAGCGCGGGTGGCAATTCTGTCCTTCCACAGCCTCGAGGACCGATCCACGAAGAGGGCTTTCGCCGACTGGGAACGCCAAGGATGGGCAACCCGGATCACGCGCAAGCCCGTGGTGGCAAACGAGACGGAGCAACGAGACAATCCCCGTTCTCGGTCGGCCAAGCTGAGGGCCGCCCGAATCGAGTCGCGGAAGGAGGATGCTTCCGCGGCGGGGTGATGGACGAATGCACGGACGGCAGCACGTCCGCGCGCAACGCAAGGATGCGACATGACACGAGAGAACAAGTTGGCGCTGGTGGTCGGTTTCGGACTCCTGCTCTTCGTGGGAATCCTGGTGAGCGATCACTTCAGCGCGGCCCATCGTCAGGAATCCGTCGCCTTCGGCGTGGCTTCGACCGCGAGTGATCGCGCGCCACGCTCGATCACGCTGGCGCCCATGCCCGCGGCGGGTGCGGTGTCGCTGCAGCCGTCGCAGCCCGAACCGAGCGGCACGGGGATCCAGCAGGCGAGTGCCGTCACGCCGATCTCGTCGATGCCCGCACCGCAGCAGATCACGTCGACCGTCCATCCGGTCGGTGTCACGCCTCAGGCCGAGACGCGCCGGGTGGCGTCGAAGCAGGAGAGCGAGCCGGGCGTGAAGATGCATCCGATCGCCGATGGCGAGACGCTCTACGCGATCTGCAAGCGCGAGTACGGTGACGGCTCGCTCTCGATGGCGCTCGCGAAGTACAACCGCAAGGCGATCCCGGATCCGACCCGCATCCGCAAGGGTGTCACCATCCGCATCCCACCCGTCGAGGTGCTGAAGCCCGGCGCCGCCCGAAAGACCGAGTCGGCCAGCGCGTCCGTCGCGGAGACCGAGACGTCCGTCGCCGCGATGGCCGCGGCGGACATCGTGACCATCGATTCGCGCACGCCGATCGGTGGCGAAGTGACGGTGGAGGTGAAGCCGCAGCCCGAGCCCAAGGCCGCAGCGAAGCCTGCTGCGAAGCCCGCGTCCAGGCAGCCTGCGAAGAAGCCGACGAAGAAGCCGGTCGCCGCCAAGGGCGCCGATCGCTGAATCGCGTTGCACATGTTCGGCAAGAGCATCGCCATCGTGTTCGCGCTGGGCCTGATGGCCACGGCGCTGTTGGCGTTGCGGCATCAGCGATTCGAGCAGGTCGCCGAGATCTCGCGCGGCCATTGGCGGCTGCAGGAACAGGAACGTGACATCGGCCGCCGACGCGCCGCGGTGGCGACGGCCGTCAAGCCCGATGCCGTTCGCAAGGCGATCGCGGCGCTGAAGCTGGATTGGCAGCCGATTCCGTTCCGCATGGACGCACCGAACAGGCCCACGCAGCCCCGGCTGGCCACGCGCCAGGAGCCGGTGGCCGAGCGGGATCGACCCACCGTGGAGTTCGGCGGATGACGGGCCAGTCGATCACGAGCGTGTCCGAGGCGCAGGCGTGGCGCACGCGAAGCTGGGGCCGCGTGCTCGTGTCCTGCGTGATCGTGGCCCTGTTGGGCACGTCCGCCCGCATCGCGTGGCTGAAGACGAATCCGAACGAGCAACTCGAGCGCGCCGCCGGCACCCATCGCAGCGACGCGCGCGAACTTGCGGAGCGCGGGCAGATCCTCGATCGGCGAGGTCGCGTGCTCGCGACCAGCCTGATGGCGCGCCGCGTGTTCGTGGATCCGGCCCTCCTCTGGGAGCACGGGTGGGAGCGCGTCCGCAAGGCGCAGAAGGCGGATCCCGAATCGCAGGCCACGGCGGATCCGTTCAAGGACATCTCGCTGGCGCTCGGCAGCATCCTGGAGAAGAGGCCTTCCGAAATCGAGGCGGAGCTGCGTCGCCGCGCGGAGGATCGCTACCACATCGTGGCCGAGGGCCTGACCGATGCGCAGGTCGCCGAGATCCGGCGCCTGAACCTGAAGGGCGTCGGGGTGGAGAGCTATCCCGAGCGCACCTACCCGGCCGGCGACATCGCCGCGCAGGTGGTCGGACGCATCGGCACCGAGCGCAAGGGACAGTCGGGCGCCGAACTGGCGCATGACACGGCCATGCAGGGTTCGGACGGCAACCTCGCGTTCCTGCGAGACGCCCGCATGCGACCCCTGTGGATCGACGAGCGCGACTATCGCCCCTCGAAGGATGGCGAGGATGTGCGACTCTCGATCGACCTCGTGGTGCAGGAGATCGCCGAACGCAACCTGCGTGACGCGGTGAAGGAATTCCATGCGGGTGGTGGCCGTTGCGTCGTCATGGACGTGGAGACGGGCGACATCCTGGCGATCGCGGACACGCTGACGCCTCGCCGCGGCTGGACCGAGGTCACCACGGATCCGTCGCGCGGCATCCATCCGTCGCTTGGCCGCAATCGAAACGTCACCGACCCGTACGAGCCTGGCTCGACCTTCAAGCCATTCGTGTGGGCGGTGGCGACCGAGCTCGGGAAGTTCAAGCCGGATTCCGTGCTGCCGCTGGGCCGAGGCCCGTACCGGACACCCTTCGGTCGCCTGATCACCGACGTGAAGTACTACGGGCCCGTCTCGTGGAAGACCGTGCTCATGAAGAGCCTCAATCTGGGCATGGTGAAGGCCGCCGAGCGCATGACGTTCGCGCAGATGCAGGACGCGGTGCGGCGCTTCGGCTTCGGGCAGCGCACGAACGTGGGCATTCCCGGCGAGAGCGAGGGCCGCGTGACCTCGCCCAAGTCATGGTCGAAGTACACGCAGTCCAGCGTGTGCATGGGCTACGAGATCAGCGTGACACCGGTGCAGATGGTGCAGGCCTTCAGCGCGTTCTGTCGTGACGGCACGATGGTGCCGGCGCGACTGATGCTTGGCAGCGCGGAGGCCGAGAGCACCAGTGCCACGTCCGCCAAGCGGGTGCTGCCCGAGGCGATCGCCCTCCAGGCGCGCGAGGCGATGGAGGGCGTGGTCACGGAGGGCACCGGTCGCAAGGCGCAGAGCGCGCTGTATCGCATGTTCGGCAAGTCGGGCACGGCGCACCTGGCGAAGCCCAAGGGTCAGGGCAAGGGGTACTACGACGATCGGTACACCGCCTCGTTCATCGCAGGGGCGCCCTATCGCAACCCGCGCATCGTGTGCCTGACGGTGATCGACGATCCCGACAAGGGCAAGGGCCACTTCGGCGGAAGCATCGCGGGTCCCGTCTGCCGCGACGTGATCGACGAGACGCTGGAATACATGGGTGTCACGCCTGACCAGGACCCCAAGAAGGCCGAGCAACTCGCGAGCATCCGGAACGAGCCGGATCGTCACTGACGCTGCGGAGGGTCCGCACGGTCGCGCGCGGATTCGGTGTTCCACAGGATCAGCCCACCAGCGTTGTCAAGCGTGGCAAGTCGTGCTCCGGATCCGGTGAACTCGACCCGTGTGACCACACGTCCTGGTCCATGAGCCGCCAGGCTCAGCAGCTGCTCGCCATGACTCCGGTCGAAGACATGCAGGCGGCGATCGGTCCCGACGGCGGCCAGGATGCTTCCATCGGGTGACAGGGCTCCGTGCACGCCCATGTCACTCAGTCCGGTGAAGGCCTGAAGCACGGAGCCATCCTGCAGCGAGCGGCGCGTGACGATGCCGGACAGGTCGAAGGCGATGACCGAGGAATTGTCGATGGGACGCATCGACGCGAACGAACCCGCGATGGTTGAAACCCGGTTCCAGCGACCTGTCGCGTCAAGCCGGTACGAGTGGCAGCCGGAGAAGTCGCCGCATGCGACGAGGTTCTCGTCGAGCCATCCAAGGCCTGCGGCGCCGTGGGCCCATGGCACCGAGACGCGATCGAGCAGCAATCCGGTGCTCGCATCGAAGATGAGCATCGGGTCGCTCTTTCCCTTGCTCGTGACCGCGAGGAACCGACCATCGGGCGAGAAGGCCATCAGATTCGGGAATGGCGTCAGGGGCGGCGCCTTCGTTCGAATGAGCTGTCCCCGTGGGGCATCCCGGATCAGGAGTTCGCCGGCCGCGTCGATCCACGCCCAACGATCGCGCGCCGGGTCACCGGCCACGGCGGTCGCCAGGAAGGGCCCGCCATGCCAGATCCGCTCCGGCCTCGTCTCGTCGGGAAGGTCCCGGATCTTCCAGAGCGTCGCATCGGCGCAGATCGCCATCAAGTCTCCGTCCGGAAGCCGACACAGTCCAAGGCCCGGGGCGCCAAGCTCGACGCTGCGGTCACCACGCTGGGGGCGTGCCCGCCAGCGATGCACCTCATATTGCCCGATCGAGTAGAGCCCGTCGGCGTTGGGCGCCCACGCGACGTCCCACACCTCGCCGCGATGACCCATGAAGTTGCCACCGAGCGCGAGCCCGCCGCCGTCCGGGGGCACGTCGACCAGCCGCACGCCCGAGCCGCGATCGGCCACCGCCAGCGTGCGACCATCGGGATTCCAGTCGAGACCCCAGATCGAGAAGTCCATCCGCAGGTCACGGAAGCTCGGTTCCGGCGCGGCCATGTCGAAGACGCGCAGCACGCGCATGTCACCGCCGATCGCAAGCCATCGGCCCATCGGATCGAACGCGAGCGTGAGCGTGCGCAGCTGGGGGGCGGTCAGTACCCGACGGACCTGCAGGGTCGCCGCATCGAGGATGCGGATGGTTCCGATGCTGCCACTGATCGCGATCTGCGCGCCGTCCGGGGACCATGCGGCTCTGGTGGTCTGGCCATCGAATCGTTCCGCCTGGGCGAGCACCGTGCCCGTGTCCAGATCGATGAGGCATGCGGCGCCGTCACCGCATGCCACGACGCGCGTTCCATCAGGGCTGCACGCGATGCCCGTGCCCACCCGGATCGGAAGCGCGATGTCGCGAGGTGCACCATCCCACGGTTTCTCCCAGATGCTCAGGGTCGTGTCATGTCCGACCACAAGGCGCTGCTGGGGCCGTGTGAACGTGACTGCCCATGCCGCGATGCCCGGCTGCAGGGATCGGAGGAGTTTCAGCGAATTCGCGTCCAGCAGCGTGACGCCGTTCGCCTGATCCATCACCAGCGCCAGGATCGATCCGTCCGGCGAGATGGCGCCCGCCATCGCCGAGAAGGTCCCGAATTGGGAGGTGCCGTGGAAGACGGCCAGACTCTCGTCCGCGAGCGTCCGCAGCAGGCGCATTGGCCAGCTCGCATCCTCATGAAGCCGAACCAGCAGGGATCCGACCGCGCCACCATCCGATGACTCGACTGCCCGACTCATCTCGGCGAGCCGGCTGAGCCAGAGCGCGCGTTCCGTTCGCGCACGGGCGCCTTCCGCCTGGGCCGCCGCCACGCGTTCCCGCATGCCGAAGGAAACGCTGGCGACAAGTCCAAGCAGCACGCTGGCGAACGCCACGCCAAAGCCCGCCGCCGCCCACGGATTGCGCCGGACCATCAGCCGCACGCGATCCATGGCGGGCGTGGGCCGCGCAAGGATCGGGTGGCCCTGAAGGTGGCGCCGGATGTCCGCCGCCATCTCGGATGCGGACTGGTAGCGGTTCGCGGGGTTTCGCTCCAGCGCGTGTGCGACGATCGTCTCCAGGTCGCCCCGGTACTGGGGATGGGTCGAGCCGACCAGCGGTGCCGTTTCGGAGGCAAGCAGACGTGCGGCGGCTGGCAGGTTCAGGCCCTCGCGCGCGTAGACAGGCCGCCCAGTGAGGCATTCGTGAAGCAGGAGTCCAAGGCCATGCACATCGGTGCGCAGGTCGATCGAGCGGGGACCCTCGAACTGCTCCGGCGCCATGTAGCCGGGGGTGCCGGCGATCGCGCGCGTCACGGTGACCGGCAGCCCCTCGTCGTCCGTCATGGAAGCGACCCCAAAGTCGATCACCTTGGGCTGTCCATCCACGCCGACCAGCACATTGCTCGGCTTGATGTCGCGATGCACCAGCCCGCGCACGTGACCATGATGAACGCCATCGCAGACGGTGGCGAAGAGCTCGAGCTTCTGGGCCAGTGGACGGGACGCATCGCGCCACCACTGGGTGATGTTGCGGCCGCCCTCGACCAGTTCCATGATCAGGAACGGAAGGTCGGCCGCCTGGTCATGCCGCACGCCCGCGGAATGGATGCGGGCGATCGCGGGGTGGTCCAGTCGCGCCAGCGCGCGGGTCTCCCGTCGGAAGCGCCGGCGAGAGCTCTCGCTCAGCAATTCAGGTCGCAGCACCTTCACGGCGACGGCTCGAGGCGGCCATTCCTGCATGGCGCGGTAGACGCGTCCAGTGCCACCGCGACCGAGCAGGGTCTCGATCCTGCAGCCCCCGATCACCTGACCCTCAAGGCTCGGTTCCTGCCACGGGGCCGTCGGGTTGTCCGGATTCTCGGGGTCCGGAAGGTGGCCCATCAGGCTGGCCACCTCCTGACGAAGTGCGGTGTTGTCGCCGCACAATCGGTCGAGCAGCAGCCCGCGCTCGGAAGTCGGCGCGCGCAGCGCCTCATCAAGCACCTCCTCTGCCCTCAGTGGATCCACTTCGGGTGTGGAGCTGCTGCGCCCGTTCACGGGGGCGTCTCCTCGGTAGGCGCATCGCGCAGGGGGCCATAGCGGCGTTCCACCTCGCGACGCACGAAGGCGCGCGCGAAATTCCAGTGCTTGCTCACGGTTCGCGGCGCGATGCCGAGCGCCTGCGATGTGTGGTCCAGGCTCAGGCCCGCGACGAAGCGAAGCCAGACCACGTCCGCGGCCATCGGGTGCACGGCCTCAAGCGCGCGGATCGCGTCGAGCAGTCCGGTGTCCGTCGCCATCAGGGCGTCGTCGAACTGCGCGAGATGGTCGATATCGACGCCGAGAGGAATCGTGCGCACCAGGCCACCGCGCTTCTCGCGGCGGTGATGTCGACGGAAGTCCACCAGAAACTGGCCCATGGCGCGCGCCATCGAGCCGAAGAAGTGGCGTCGGTTCTCGAAACTGGGTGTGGTACCGGAACCCTTGAAGACCTTCAGGAAGACTTCGTGCACCAAGGTCGTGGGGCCTGGCTGTCCAACATGGTTCAGCGGCGTCGGACCAAGCACGCGGCGGGCGGTATCCCGCAGGTCCTCATACATGCCATCCCAGACGCGTGCAGCCGCCTGCTCATCCCCGGATGCTGCGAGGTTCACAAGACGCGTCATGTCATCAAAAACAGGTCCAGCCCCGGACATCTGGAAAATGTATCGAAACTCGTGCGCGTGTCCATCCGCTTGTCGCATGAGTGTTGGGCGATTCCAACGCCCGCCGAGCTCTTGCGGGGATTCCGGTTTCCGGGGCAAAGCCTTTCCGGGCGAAGCGACGATTCAATCGATCGCTTGTTTTCATTTTGAAAGCGCGATCATCAGATCGTGAAGTGGTGTGGAAAGACCAGATAACTCGCGTGCGACCCATCACGCACGGCTGGCATGCGACCCCACACGCACAGTGTGGATCGATCGTGGATTCAACCGGTGAGTCCGCTGATCACACGCCGAGGAGCAGTCGCTCGGGCTTCTCGATCGCGTTCTTCACCTGCACCAGGAAGCCCACCGCCTCGGCGCCGTCCACGATGCGGTGGTCGTAGCTGAGAGC
>Ga0164292_10000294_pt1 | contig 37367 bp, 48 predicted proteins | sample GEODES117metaG_FD_111486 | JGI IMG/M metagenome (GOLD analysis project Ga0164292, IMG submission 111486) | Eutrophic lake water microbial communities from Lake Mendota, Wisconsin, USA - GEODES117 metaG | ecosystem: Environmental > Aquatic > Freshwater > Lake | place: USA: Lake Mendota...
ACACTCCTTTATATGTAACAAACTCTCAACGTCGTCAGCATTTCCTCAACTGAACGCGCCGACTCACACGCCTTTTTTCCCCCAATCCACTTCGGCCACAGTCTACGGTCGAAGTATCCCACCTCTTCGTCGTCAACGTACACGTGCTTCGTCCCCTCAGATGTGTAGTAAGTGTAAATCTCCAAGTCTTTGGCCTTGAGGACCAAGCTCACCACTCTACCAGCCTTCTCTCTTCGTCCTTCGATCTCTTGCTGCAGCTCACTCAGACTTGCCGACACCTCCGCCGCCGGTGTTTCCGGGGTCGTGCCGTACTGTGCCTTGTAGTACAATCTGTTTACATTATCCTTCAGCTCATTCCATTTCTCCCGCGGTCTTATCTTTTCGAGTGCTTTTTCTAAAGATTCGCCTTTGTACCAGAACACATCCACCGTTTCCGTTTTTTCATCCCTTGCCAGCAATGTGATTTTTCTGTCATAAGTCCGGATTGTATCATGCCAAGAACCCACTGACCCACTCTCTTTCTCCTCTTGTATCCACTGAACTGTCAGCTGTACACCATACCTCTCCCGCACAGCCAGCATAGCATTCATGCGCGTCAAGTTCTGGTCTTAAATACACCATGCTTGTATATAAGATCATAGAAAATCTTCCATGTCGGCATCACCGATCACAGATGACTCTCTATCTCAACAGAAGACCCACGCTCTCCAACCGATATCCATGCACAGTTTACTAGAGCAACTAAAACATGTCGCCCACCAGCCAGCTGACGCCAATGGTGGTCTTGATCACTTGGGTGGCTTCTGGGAAAGAGAATATTGGGAGGGGCTTGCAGACGACGCCAATAGGAAGCTCAATGGTATCACTAAAGGCGTGAGTCTCACTTTTGAAGGGAAGTACTCTAGGGACGATCGTGAAACCGACGTGACATGGATAAAGCGTACACCAGGAAATCTGAAAGCAAGACTGCAAAAAGAGTGTGGCGATGATTGGTCAAAAGTAACGTATGGGAACCCGGCTGTAGTTTATTATTCTGATACGAAGATCGAAGATGACGAGAGTCCAGGGGAATTTATTCATACAACCCAAGACAAGATGCAAGCGCTACAAGACCTATTGGAACAAGAACCCAAAAATGACATGAAAATTTTAGTACAGATGCATCAATGCAGATTTCCAGAGAATCAGTACCACGGGCCGCTATTTGGCCGCACATTCGTCAATCCCAGCAGTATTTTTTAACTGCGATCCAGAGCGCTAGTTCCATCGACTGGATTCCGCGGTTGCAACATGATGATATGACAGGCCTCCCGCGAGGGATTTGTGAATAATAAATCTTGTATATTTTTAAAGTTTTGTCGTGCCCAGTCTTCGGACCAAGGTCTTTCATACACTGTTTCACAAAAGCCGAGAATTTGTTCACCGCGCTGGTTCGTACTTATCCTACGCCTCGCAAAGACTTTGAGACCCCAGTATCTGAATGCATGAAGCTTGCAGACCTCATCGAAGAGATCGCTTTGTGGCGTAATATCTATACGCACCGGCCGACCAACATAGTCGTCCCATCGAGTATCTCCCAATTGCAGCCATACTACAGCTTTGTTCAAATGCTCAAAGTCCTGCACACGGTCTCGAAACGGACCGACTCTGACCTCGTCTTGTGACATACTTCGGGACAGCTTCGACGAATATATTATACACAGAGAAGTGCTGAATAGTTGACATGGGAGTTTATTTGACAGCAGTATGTTTTAAGTGGACGAGAATAAAAACGGTAGCATATAAAAGAATGTGTGTCGTGTTACATGGCAACAAGTGCAGACCCCTCCGAAACCATAATGGAGAAATTGAGAATTTACGAAGCGAAATTAAAAATCTACAACGAACTGAACAAAGCATTACGTGAATTGAGAACCAGTCAATTGATGTACGGAGATAGTGTATATACTGATTATGGAGCACAAGTACAACAATGGAAGGCACCACTTGTGGCAATATATGCATTGACAGATGATATCACGAAATTACTGAAAACAAAGGAATTGGAGCTCCTGAAATCACAAGTAACACAATTTACAGCAAAATTTAACGATTTCATGAGTCGGAAGGGTCTCGATGACGACCAACAGAGTACGTGGTATATGATATTTAGGCATGGAGCATGTCATCTCGAGTGGTCTGACAGAGAGCGAGACCTAAGGTTTAATAGAAGACATGAACTCGATCAATCTGACTGGAGACAAGAAGACAGAAACGTGCCGGTGTACACAACCTTCATGTACCAAAACGAAACGTGTCAAATAGAAGCAACACTGGAAGCACTACAACAGGACCTGAACACGTATACGTCCACAGACACGACGGACGGCGCCCGTGTGGGAATTGTTCCACCTGCAATCGATCACACAAGCCTTGCGCGCATGAAGAGCTTACTGGGGCGACTGAAAGACTATGACCGGTGATATAAACAAGCATTGGCATATAAAACACTAATAGGGAGAGTCAATGCCCGATGCGACACGTGGACCGTTCTGCAAAGACATGGACGCAAAAGTCGGGCCACAGCACTGCGGTGCCATGGCGCGGGAGGTGCTGGCGCCGTGGAAGTGCACGTACGTGGAAGTCGGTGGAGATGAGATTCGGCGGTACCGGGGCCTGCTGTACACGCGGTGGCGCGACGGCGCGTTCGTCGAGTACGTGGACGTGGCGGAGGGCGCGGCGGCGTTCGCGGGGGGCGCGGTGAAGAACAGGAGGGGCGAGGGTATAGTGGAATTTTTCACAATGTACTGCGAATACAAAAAAAGGCATCAGGAAGTAGCCGTGGACGAATGGGAGGAAGTGAAAGAAATTAATTGGGAAACTGGATTCAGATACAACATTTATATTGATCACGGCAACGATGAGTCTCGAATGGCGTACTGTGACAGCAACAACAAAATAATAGAGTATGTCGAGTATATAGATGAGTGTCCAATTTTTTTCCTGCGAAACAATTTGCGTTATTCTCAGCGTGATCAGATACAAAGGAAATTTGATGAAATTGACGAAAGGATCAACGACCTGGAGTACGGGTATCTGGACGCCCAACTGATAGGCCTCAAGCCGAAGATCAATGAGACGAAGGACCGAACGACAAAGGAGCAACTCGAGGCTGTCAAGAAGCAGATCAAGGCGCGGATGCAGCAACTGCGCCCCGTCGAGAAGAGTGGTGGTCTTCTGGGCTTATTCACAGGCTCCCAAGCGAATGGCGACCGTGTGCGCTTGCTATTGGACGAGTTTCAACAGCTAAACGCGTTATAGTGTGGGTAGCGAGCAACATATCATAAAGTCGTCCCTGAAATTTATAAAGGGACCATCGACACAAGTGCATGAACAACGATAGTCAATACAGTTTCTACTTCAATACTACTGACTTCAGAAAAACTAATTCGGCGATATTGATTGGCGTTATGGTCTTGATTGTTGTAATTCTGTGTTGCTAGATCAAAAATTTAATTCTGTATGTGCAATGCGTGGTAGCGTGTAAGCAAACCGACCCCAACTTTTGTAGATTTGTTGTATATACAAACAACAAAAGTTGGGGTCAGCTGATTTATTTGGTATTGGACGTGTCAAACCTCTCTATGTATAAAAGACAACCAATGTGTTCGTGCCTATGGATATATACCTTGCTTTTTGTTATGAAGCAATATTTGACGGCTTACCGTTACAGAGGCTAGGAAAATACGCTGACTGGTGGCGATATCACGAAAGACATGACCCGCCCATCGAGGACCTTTCTGATTTCGTTAACTATTTCGATGATGCCATCCAGATATTTCGTAACAACAACTTTGCTGAAGAATACGATACACGTTATGCCGCAGATCCCGGGAGCTTTCCACATCATCAAGCCCCACTACCACGACATTCAACGTCAAATATCGAATCAAAACTGGAGTCCTTGAGAAGCACCATTCTAACTCTAGGTCTTGATGTCGTAGAACAAGCCATCAATCAACGCTTGATGGGATATGAAAATGAAGAGAATAATGACAGACTCTGTGAAAGCATCCGCGCCTTCATCTCGCACCCCCACCACATCAAACCCCCTGAAGCCCCAGTATACGGAGGCGCTCATTTCAATGTCTCTCAATTATTGGGTCGTCTGTACAAAACTATCGACGCTAAAGTTATACACACGATATAAAAGACTGACCCAGCAGCTACATGTCCGAAGCAGAACAGGCTCTTAATAACGGACTCGATCTTGTCTTCACCGGGATAACGGCATTCATACAGCAATTGCGTGTCATAACCCTCCAGCCCGATTTTGAAGCGACGTACCGTGTCCCCACATATGGACGCGCTAATCAAATACGCGGCCTGCTCGCCTGGTTCGATGGTATAAGCCGCAGTAAGCGAGAAGCAATCCGGCGTATGCACATACAACAGCGAGATCATACTACGTCATTCGAATCAAACAGGTTAATAGAGACTCTCAACCGCGACAACTTTAACAACACACTGCAAATGGCACTGAAAAACTGCTTTTACTACGACCGCGATCTTTTTGACGCGAGTACTGATAATCCTCACCCACAACCCCGACCACCAGAATGGGTGGCCTTCATGCAGACGGCGCATGAACTGAAAGCCGAAGAAGAGCGTTTTTTCCAACTGACACGCACATACCCGAAAGCGTGGTACCAGATTCAATGGAATGAAGAGTCCGAGGATTGGTCACAATATGATTTCGTGATAGATAAATCGTTATTGGGTAATGTCAACGCATTGCTTGTGCAACTCAAGTTGTTGACGTGAAACTTAACAAACGAAATTGTCTTGCATTTCATAAATTATATTAAAACACTCGAGCTCACCTGGAGAGATGCACACTAAAGAGGTCCTCAGTACTTTTGTAGATGCGTCGCTGCTTTTGAACGGTGTCTACGATGTCGTCTGTGCCCTCTCAATTCTCTGGCTACCTACCTCACGTCTAGGACGACTGCACATTCACGTCTTCAAAAAAACAGAGACACGTTCATCTAACCGCATCTTTGCATATTGGGTCTTGACATACGGACTGGACCGCATTGTAGCGGGCATGTACAGTTCACCCGCGACTGATGTCATTGCAGTGCTGTCATATCTCATGGAGAGTGCTGCGTACTTTAACGAAGCTTCAACATTTAAGAGCGTAGACACTTACAAAGCGATGTTTGTGTACCTCATATCAATGGCCCTAGCCATGATGGTCGGCATCCGCTTGTTCATTTCCTTGACATGACACTATGCATTATAATTAAATATGATAGCAAACATCAATAGAATATATATATGCGTTGGTCTACAGACAACATGCAAGATGGTCTCATAGTTTTGATCGTTGTAGTAAGTATGCTGGCTTTATTGATATTTTATGACCAGTATCGATTATACAGATTTCGAGATCCGAGTGTCCTCGAACCCCACGAGTATATGCCGAGCAGGTAGCAAATTTAGCACCGTTTATTGTCACACCTTGAAAATTTACTAAAACGCAAACTTGCACACTCACGCGCTGATATACCACAGAGTCCAGTCGCTGGGGACGTAGAAATTGCGCAGATCGTAGATCTGCTGCTTGAACTCTATCGGCACACGCTCAGCTCTCTCGATCTCCATCGTCTCGAGGTCTTCCACACTCTGGATGCCGAGCTGTTCCGCGAGCCTGCTCGTCCACTCGTTCGGGATGCCGTGCTTGATCATCGCACGCCTGAGGGAGATCATATCGAATCAATACGATCATGCTATACACCGCGTCTTTAATATGTTTTGTTTCCAAAAACACACTACACTTGAATCATTGATATCCTCTAAAGTTGGCTTTGTGTCGTTGGCGGTATTGTTTCATGGCGTACAAGAATTCCACGAGGGCCATGGCCAGCGGGTCATCCTTCATTTGCTTGAGATGTGCATACATTGCGTCCTCGCTCATGTACTTTTCCTGCGTACCAATCAAGACCTTTAAGGCCTCCCAGAAGACATCCCACATTCTCCAGTACTTCACGACAACGTCATTCAAACAGTCTCTCTTCACATTTTCGTTTTGTAAATATTTTATATGGTCACGATCAATGCCCACATTTGTTGCGTCTTGCGCTTTTCGCAGTGCCTTCTTGAATTCCACGAACATAACCTGTAAATCTATCGTCAGCCGATCGCCGCAAACTGCCAAAATCGCCGCACACTTGTCTGCGACGAAGCCTGCTGACATCCAGCCATACTTGTTGTACGCACTTCGTGTGGCTTCTTTGACTACTTGCAATCCTTCTTTGACTTCTTGCCATCCCTCCAGTTTCATCGGATGATTCTCATCCATGGTATTACTCGCTTGCAACATGACCAAAAGTGCATGAAGGTTATTCTCACTGGATAAGCTTACACTTTGTGTATCGAGCGCACCCAATTGTTCCATACGATCCAAGAGACACCTCGTCGTATTTATTTGCATGAGTCGAGACACACACTCGTAAATACTAAACACGACAATAACCTCACTGTAAAAGAGTCTTTGCATCTTTGTTTATTCAATAAACATGATCTCAGTCGACTTCTATGACGAGCGTCTCCCCCGCCGCGCCCGCCTCATCAGCGGAGAGGTGGCCCCAGTCGAAGCTGGCCGTCTCTGCATGAAACATGCGCAAAACATAGACGCTGCTCTCAATCCCGCCAACAAGACGAGCAATGGCGAGCTTCGCCATCGCTGCGTCACACAACGCCGCCAATTCCGCACACTTCTTGCGCTGTGCCAGGTACTCCTCACGCTTGGCTGTGTACTCCGCGACCTGCTGCGCGTACTGCCGGAACGTCGCGAACATACTCTTGTTCACGAGCTGCAGCGGGCGCCAGTCGTGCCGGGTGTCCTGCAGACACTGCATCAGCACGGGGTGCGCGCTGCGCTCGCAGACGAGAATGTTGCTGGACATTGCGGTGAGTTTGTGTTTCTGCAAATTTGAGCGGGCTTTGTAAAAAAGTTTAAAAATATTTTTTTCGTATTTTTTTTTATTACAGCCCTTCAAAAACTTTGCAACCCCACAGTAAAAGAGTCCTTGCACCTGATTGACATTCGTGAATATAAAGGATCTGTATACTATTTGCTATGGAATCTGAGAATGATTTCATTATCAAAGCAAAACAACAACAAATTATTCAAATCTATGAACTACTTGCCTGTTTGACCTGGATTGACGAAAACAAGAATCCGGGTCACTTCGAAGACTTATCACGCGATGATGAAGATGAATCAGTGAGAAGAGAAAATCGTAGTCACATAGAATGTCTTAGAGAACACGAGCATGCGTTGCATGTATGCATAGCATCAATCAAAGGTGTATTCAGTTCATACACTAGCTCCGGTCACATCAAAAAGGCTGAGCAAATGTGGTTTCGGCAATTTTGCGATGACTTTCAGAAAGTGCATGACACGTTACATACGAATACTGTCGGCAAATCCAATTCGGAGTTGGTAGATCAAATATTACAAACCCGTGAAGTCTTCACAATCTTCTTCTTGACCTATTTCGGTGTACAGAACAACACATCAATCGATAAATCGCATAGAATTGTCTTCAAAAATCGTCAATTTCATATGCTATTGCGAACGTTTGCATCTTGGGTGCAGATAAATGTCGATGTACTCAGAAACACATACGAAAAGGCACCAGAATCAATAGAAAAGGAAATAGCTCTTGATATTGCCATATATTATAAGGAGCACTGGTATTCGACGTACAATGCAGTGTACTCGACATACGATTTAGCGTACTCACATTCCAGAAAATAATATATAAGACTGCATCTGTACAAGCATGCCATGGAACTATCAAAATAAACAACGTTTGTATACGTTCCTAGATAGCGTTGAAAGTATGGGCAAGTATGAGCATCCAGAGTCAGACGATAGTCGAAGAATGTTTGATGATGACTCATTAATGCAAATTTATAACTTTCATAACCAGGTGTTAGCACAACAAATCAATATATTGCGTATTACTTGTTCATGTATATTACAGACAATAGACCAATTTGAACAAGAAAAATACACTTCAAAAATTATACAGAAATCGCCCTGGATTGATCATATGAACGAACAGTTGAAAGAGTTACAACAAGAAATATTGGAGTCACAATTTGACCTGCAGGAGTGCAAGACAAACTTCGAGTTGATATTGCTCAATTTTTTCGTACCAAGTAACAAAATCAAGTGCCTGGCCGATCCACATGTCCTGCGTCCTGTTTTTTGGAACAATCCCGAATTCATGCAAAATTTCAAGTTGCTTGCACAAAAACTCCAACTTGACATATCGGCCATGAAACAAAGGTATGAAAGTGATCAGCCATTCTACTTGCATTCTGATTCATCAGGTCAACCCAACGCCGATGCAAGGACCACACCCACAGAGTTGGATACTACAAGAAAAGCGTTATTTGATTTGAAAGATTTATGCAATAAACTATGAACCAGTATCAATTTCATTTGTGAGTGGTTTATAATCTTGGGGCAGCGGAGAGAGCAGCGAAGAAAGTGAATCCGTGGTAAAGATTACTCCAGACGTTTCACTCGAAGCAGTAGAGACGCGAGCCTCGCTTGTTGCTCTCTGGGCTCGTGCGGCTTTCTGGTGAAGTGCTCTTGTGGTAAGAGACGCTCGGGTGGTGTGGTGTACAGCACATAGCTGTCAGCATCTTTAAACCACACGTCATGCCTTCTCGCATGATCACTGAATTTGTCCAGAATATCTCGGAGGAGTCTTACATAATGTGGTAGTCGTGATAATCGTAAAACTACTCCCCAGTCCCAATACCGCAAAGCTTCACGTGCAGCCGCCTTCTTTGCATCTGTGTTTTTTGCTTCTTTGGCACTCTTAATTTTGGCTTTAAACTCGAGGAAAACTTGAGAGCAGAAGTATCTTATCACTGATATATGTACACTATAATCAAGACACATATCCAGGTTGTTGAATATACCATTGATCGTTTGTGTGAGTAGCATTTCCTTTTCTTTGTCCGTCCTGTACTCCGTCCACATGCGCGCCAGGCGCACGTGCTTTATACCAATAAAGTATGAGTTTATCGAACCCATACATACCTCACACCGATTTGTCACACACAGACGTCAACACCTACTTTTACTCATGCGAAACCACAGTCTCAGCATCCACATTCGCGTAGCCAGCCTGATCGAGTGTGTCGCGCACCGAGCACACGTCATTCGCATCGCAGTAAATGACGGTGGCGCCGAACGAGATGTACCTGCCCCGCGCCCCAACCAGCTGTGTGATCGTCTGCCACATGCGCGCGGCTCCCGCGACGTTTATATCGCTGGCCCCCAACGAACACTTTCTCACTCCAAGCCCTGTGTTTTGCCATGTCTCTTCAAGTACTTATGAATCGCGGTCAAGAACGCCGAGAGGGTCACGGCGTATGTGTCGCCCGCAAGACTTCCGCTTTTCTGCGTCCTCACACCGAGCGTCGAGGTTTCCTGCTGCGTCAGCTTCCGCAGCTCTGCACGCGCCTGCGTCCAAGTGAGACCCGGTGTCGTCACGAAGTGGTACACCTCGGCCTGCACCGCCGGCATTATTCGCTTGTATATGTCGAAAATCTTGGTTCTACCCGCTTCATGACTTTCTTTCTGTTTTTGTCTTTTCTCCAGTTTGTCTTCTGTCCACTCGAATTCGTGGGAATCTGCATCGCTCAATGCCTTGCACAGAGTTTCCAATTCTTTTATCAAAGCTGCCGGTATCTGTTTCCCCCCCCACCGCAGGAGCTCCCAGCACGCGTCCTCCGCGTATTTTGCGCTCGTGAACCCCAAATTATTGTTCCACACTTCGTGTCCCGTTTCCATTAGCCCCGCCTGCCTCGTCGGCGCCTCGGCCACGTGTGCACATTCCACACCATATTCACCCAATTCAGACAACAAGGCACCTATTCCCGTCACATTTACACCCAGTTTGACATTGGGATAGTTTTTCTTAACTTGTTCTTTCCGCAGCATCCCAGCCATGCTGGTCGTGGTTACAGCTGCTTCTCTGCCGACCACCTCGCTGTTCTTGAGCACAGTCACCACGGCGTCGTTTCTCGCGTGCGCCAGCTGCTCCTCCAACGGCGCGCTCGCGAGCTTGCACAGCCTCCGCATTTCCTCGAGCGGTGCGGACACCGTGTCGGGCAGCAGCGACTGCGCGTACTTCGTGTACCCCACGAGCTCGCGCAGGACGTCCACCCACGGCATCACGTCCGGAAACCGGCCTGACGCGGGTCTGCCCATCTGGAAGTGGTCCAGCCGCAAAGTTGGCTTCAGATGGTAGCGATCGTGCGTTGCATCAGTGACGTCCAGGCACTCGAGCGTCGGCATGCTCTCCGTCGCGCCGCCGTGAATTCCTCGGTAGTAAACGTCAGGGTCGAGCGTGATGAGTTGGGTCCACAGGGGAGTCGTGCCTCGAGCAGGGATGGGTATCATGAACGTGGCATACAGCAGCGTGACGAGCTGGAACGCAAGCAGGAGCTGTCCCTCGCCCCCCGGGACAGGGTCGAATTCTCGCCATGTGTTGGCCAACAGGCCGGGGATACCTTCTGGCCCGCGAGTTGTCAGACAGGCGAGTGCTTGCCTTTTGGCCTTCTCCACGCAGAACCAGAACGCAGAGTCGTCGAGACCATACACGTTCCACTTGGTGCGAGTGGGAGTGACCAAATGACGACACAGGATTTCCACCTGACAGCGTTCCTTGCGCGCCAGGCAGTCCTCCGCCGTCCACGCAGGAGTAGCCAGCACGTCCTGCACGAGAGCGAGCTCCGCCAACTCGGCCTCGGCCCGGCTGGTCTCTATGTCTCCTCTGTATATTGCGAGCAGCGCCCCCAGCGACTCACTAAAGTCAAACGCGGACATCCCCGGCGCACGTCCGTGCTTTATATGCTTTACTTTCATTTTATCCTCGCCACACTCACCACCAAAAATCTTGTTGAACCTGTAGACGCAAAAGCAACGCCGGTTTACTTCTTCGTTTTCACCGTAGTTTTCGCCCCACCAGCCGCCGCTTTATCTTTCTGTGGCGTGCTTTTCGAAGTACGACTCACTTTAACCGGTGGTTCCGCTCTCTCGATGGTTGTTCGTCCGATAGGATCGTATCTTGTATACATATTTGTCGGTCTCCCGTTGTACATGATTATATTCGGCATCCAATGAACTGTTGTCAGTTTATATAATATTTCGACGTTGTCTTGCAAGTCTTGGACCTTGTCGTACAACTGTTGCACTATTGCCGGTTTCTGCTTCCATTCGTTGATTTGTTTTTTTTTGTCATAGTCTTCTAAATACCTCATTATTTCTTCAAATTGATAACCTTCACATTTGACATGGTCCATTGAAATTTTTGTGTAGAAATATTTAGTATTTTCATGCAACTCGAACCACGTAGTAACAACATCTTTAGTCGGAGCCGTTTCCAGGTCTACATTTATCTTTTGAGGAATTGTTGCCAAAAACGCTCGAAACTCCGACACCCCGAACGCGTCATCAAATGCAGCGTCCCAATGCCTGTCTACATAATCTTCCCAATCTTTTTTTTTATTTGCATATGCCTTCACGTCCTTCCTCACCTCTTCCGGCCCCTCGGGATCCATTCCAACATAAGATTTGTCTGGTCTCCAAAACCTCATTTTTGCCTTCCAGTCCGTTGGTATATTAGGTGGTTTTGACTCCACTGTTTTTTTGCGTGGGTCGAATCGATTGGGTGGTGGTACATAGTGCAGACCAAACCAATAAAGTCGCGCCCAATCGCTACTTTGAACCGCTCCTTCGTATTTGCCAAAGAAATCGTAGCATATTTTCATTTTCTCTTGTTGTGCCTCGAATGCTTCCATTTGCATGTCGTTGATCTCCTGCAAACGCTCGGTAATTTTTTGCCTGGTGGTCTCAATGTCCTCTATCAGATCTTGTGTAGTGGTCTCAACAAACACCTCGGGTGGTGGAGGTTGGTATACGACCGTTTTTTTGGGGACTGATGTAGTAGAGCCGAACCAACCCCCCATATGCTCATCAAAACACAGCTGTTCCAGACGGTCCAATAGACACCTCGTCGTGCTCCCTCTAGTGCTTGAAATCTTGCGAGGCACACGGCCCCCCTGCTCCCGCACACGTAACTCAGCCAGGGAGGGCATACATAGAGGGCGCGCGAGTGCGATCCACTTCTCGAAGGCCGAGACTGTCTCGTTGTAGAAGCGCTCGTACTCCGTGGAGTTGTGGATGCTTTGCTCCGCGCTCGGCAGTGAATCTCTGACGGTCTTGTATTGTGCCCTCATGAATGCGAGAAGCAGTCGCGTGTTGCTGAGCACGACGGGTCTGCTGATTCTGTCGTAGCTGGGAAAGGAGTACACTTCATATCTCGTCCTATAGAAGAATCTTTCTATGAAATCCACGGAATAAATTCTTGTGTTTTTTAAGTCATATTCTGAAGGAAGCTTGTATATCATCGACTTCAGTGACTTAACGTTCATTGGAATTCCCTCGAGAAAGTCACAGTATTTCCACACCTTGGCACGGGCTTCCAACAACAGATCGATTTCGGCCATGACTGCAACGGAATGCGAGTCGCAAACCATGGTGTTATGTGAAAACAACTTGCTTTGCGAGTTGTCAGTAGAGAAATTTGGATTTTCGAGCGGGGCCATGAGCGCATTGTAGCCTTCTTTGTAATCACTCCATATCAAGGCTTCGTTACCATTCCATGTAGCAGACCAATCATAGACCTTATCAGCACGCACTTCGACGTCGCTGATCATTCCAGCCTCCTGAACGTGCCAGTTTTCAAGTAGGCCGTCCAACCACTCTAACCGCTCCTTCACCTCGTCGAGTGTCCGCTCGCAGGCTTTGCGTTGTTCTTGAAAATAAAAGTCGCTCACTTTGACATCCGGCTCCGGGTGCTGCGGCTGCGGCAACGGCTGCTTGTTTTCCTTGTACCAGGCGGAGAGGGGCGGCAGCTGTGCACGCAGTGTAGCAACTTCTTGCAACGTTCCTTCAATAATCGGAATAAGAGATCGCGACTTCAGGTCTCCATGCATCGCCAGTAACTCCGGAAGACCGTGGGGCTGTTTGAGCGCAAGGACGACCTTCTGCAGGGCCTCAAGGTCTGATTTATAACGCAGAATGCGCGCTTTGTTCTGGCTGTTCTCGATGTCATTCCACAAGGGCATGCATCCACACGCTCGGCGTTTTATAGCGCACGGGCGATATTAAGCGACCGACGTATGTTACTTCACAGACGGTATAAAAGAGCGCACAAATACTGGTATGCCAGGGCCGACGGAATGGATGGATGATGACAGGAGTCGTTTTGGACACGACACAAATACCACACCGGCTGTGGAAACTAAACCACCAGATGCCACGTGGATATGCGAGGCAATCAAAAAAATGTATGTGGACATACGATATAAGAATTGGAAGTACGACGTCAAGAATTTTTCCAAACCCCTTCAGGAGTGTATTGATATGTTGTATGAGGATGAACGTGTGTTCAAGTTAAGACAACAGTCTGATAACTACGCAGCTGTGATGGCACGAGTACATGAGTGTCTGAAGAAGGCATATACAGCTTGTCAGACAGAAAGAAGGGTATACGTCAATGTACCATACGAAGCATATGATAATTTTGTAAACATTTTTCGTTTGTGTGCGCAATATGTAAACGACAAGGAAAGAACGCAGTATGTCAAGACCACTCGAGACCTGTACGTTGGAAGACAAGCAAGGGAGCGTCCTATTTTTGACGTAGAAACCAAACTTGAAGACATGACCTTCGAAAGGGATACGTACAAGTTTTACTATGAGACTGAGCGCGAAAAAAGGGAGGAGCTACAGGAGCAACTTTCTGGTCAGAATTTCGCATGGAGAGATAGGCGTGATGATGACATAGAGTACGAAAACACAATTAAAGATCTACAGGAAGAGGTCGCCAGGCTGAAGGCGGAGATTGAGAACCTGAAACGTGACGGCGTAAATGAGAGCGCCACGCCCAAGAAAGTGCTTGATGTCAACAAGAAACCGCGTGGAATATGGAGAATATTCGGGAGGTCACCCTCACATACATCGGAAAATAGCATGGACTTGTCTCTTGCAGAGTTGAAGGAGTTAACACTGTTATAATATATTGTTGTATCACGTATACTTATCCATTAACCTCTCCATCCTCGTCATGTCGGTGCTCTGTTGCAGAGGCCTGGTGAGTTGCAGTGACAGTGCTAGATTACGCGCTGCGCAACAAATGCTCGAGGAGCTGCGGGAGACGAGATGTCCGGAGTGTTCCGGCCGCGGCTCGCGGCGGCTTTGTTTTCAGAACCCCCGAGTTCTCCCTGTTGCGAAGTGTGGAAATGGCGGGTGAGACGAGCGGCCGTGCTATGGCGAGCCACGCGTCGAAGGCAGTCACGGTAGACTCGTAGAGCCTGTCGTGTTCTATATGACACCTCGCCGGCAGTCCTGCTCGAATCCGTAGCTGCCATGTGCTCATGAAACCGAGGAGTGCGACTACGTTCGTGAGTATTTCTGGTCTGCTGAGGCTGTCCGTGCATGGCAAAGAGTACACTGCATACCTGGTTCTGTAATAGTATTTGGTAGGGCCTCGTGGATACGGTGAACGGCTTTCACTCAAGAGTTCACCTGATGGAATGATGCGTATACGCTTCCAGAGTCGTTCTATTAAATGTTGATGAGACTCTGGTGAAAGCTCGGTGGAGTCAGACACCAAAAAGTCATAATACTGCCTGGCGCTTTTCCTGGCCGAGACCAAGAGGTTGATTTCATCCAAGATCGCGACGGAGACGGGGTCACTGTCCTGCACGAGGGTGTCGTGATAAAGATAGCGGGGATTGTCTTTTGAAGGTGGGCGTGAGGAGTTTGTCGTAAACATGCCGTCGATATCTCGGTGTTTTATAACGCACGGGAATATATCATTGCTTCATATATGTTCATTCATTAACGTCGCCATCCTCGCCTACCCTCTTGTCTACCCCTATCCAAACCTGCATCCCACAGTCGCGGGAAGTCGTCATCCGTCACATACGTCCAAGAACCATTGAAGCGAATGTCAGACCACGACGCATCCAAATCGACATAAATTTGCCTGTAGCAACCCTTTATTTTCCAGCCATACTTTCGTAGAATGTCCGCTAAAATACGTGGATATGTGAAATTCTTCATTGTGAGTCGCAGGTCAATGAACGGACCCGTACGGCACTTACTATCTACCCTGATTTTGTCTTCAGGCCAGCTTGTGTTCATCCCATACCCTGTGATCTCAAAGCCGTACGCAACACGCTGAGCGGGACTAAAAAGAAATTTCTCACTCTTTTCCAGCCAATCCAGCATTTTCACCATCTCAGCCTTGTCCGCGTGGTACAACAGCATTTCCACTTGTGTCACCAGCATCCATCACCACACAAGCGCTTTTATATTCCCTTTGAACATCCAGAGAAACAGTGAAGCAGGCGCAGCGGAAATAGACAGCATAAATATATAAGAGTTTGCCTGGAGCGGACATGGCATGGAACTGGACGAGCACGAGCTGGACGATTCTGAAGCAAGTACTGAAAGAGTATGTCAAACAGAACAAGTGGGCGCTTGATAGGGTGGATAAAAAGGTGGATAGAAGGGATTTGAAGCGGCGAATTGAAACCCTCGAGAGTGACATGACAGAGGGCATGCAAAATGTGAGTGACAGAAATGCATTGATCACATTGTTGCGGAATATGATGCACAATAGCTTTGAAGCATACGAGGTTTTCAAGACGATGCCGGGGGATGAAACTTCTTTTTGGTTTGAGATGAAAGAAATATTTGACATCAAAACCGTCATGGCTGGGATTCTCGAAAAGATCGAGCAGTTATGGGATACCAGACAAACGTTAGACCTAGCACAACTGAAGGCTGATTTTGCACAGGAATACACAGGCTGGGACCCACAAAATCAATCCATTCTCACGCCAAATGAACCGGGACAAACAGTGCAGGCATGTCTCAACAGTCTATTGAACATATACAAGTATAACACTTAAATCTTTTATTACGACAACCCTTCCATTTCATGTAATAAAACCTCCAAACTTCTATAATCATCCTGTATTTCACCGCGGCGTGTGATAAATTTCTGGTGACTGGGATTCTCCGGGTTAAATGCTTCAGCAGCCCGCGACGTTTCTAGCACAGCTTGGATATGTACAACCATGTCAGCAGCTTTGAGATTGATCTCACTGGCGAGTCTATGTGCTTCAGATAACCGGTTTTCGAGAATCATCTTATTTGTTACGGAAAAGCTTTTCCAGTCATCTTTATGATATGTATTTTTCGGAATCCATTGAGCAGAGCCTTTGATATTGTCAATCATTTCAGACCAACCACTAACATATGCATTCATTCTCCTAACTCCTGTACGCATGGATTCTAGGTCGTCATTGGTCACTAAATGCGGCATGACGATAAATTAGTGATCTTTAATATCAGGGAAAGTTTTTTTATATTCGCTTCCATCGTTTCTAGTGTACTTTATCCCGGCATGCATTTCACTGCCACGGATAGCTTATATGTAACTTTACTCTCCCCCGTGTCGTTGGATCTTGAATATCACTTTGTAATGCATATTGTAAGAACATTGTATTGGTATATTCTGTACCATCACTTGAAGTATACCTTACCGTCCAGTCAGAAAAAAATTTAAATTTGAGTGCAGACTCCAATTTTCCATCTCCCCTATTCCAACTAATAGTCGTTGAATAATTTCTTGATAGACTATTCACGCTATACGGATTATTATAAACTTCCACGGGACAAGTAAATTCATACAATGTTAATGGAGCTGTATTATGGGTAGCCCCCGCACCCAGATGTTTCAAAGCTTCGAGTCGATCATGTATGGAAGCTGCATCCATAAAATTTAAAGTGTCATCTTATATACGCAAATCATTTTATATAAACATGTAACATTTCACCTAAAAAACTTCATGCAGTTATATGTCTGTGTTCATACACATGTCATATCTAAGTCATACTTATGTATATGCGCGTGTGAAATTCTGTGTATATTTAGGGAGGGGGGTGCCTTATAAGATAATATTTGATGTGTACGAGTTAACCACGTAATAAAATCACAAAATAGATCTGTCACGCGGGGCCTTCAATTAATATACCAATAAGTAATAAATATTACTAAATCAACTAACCATTTTCAATATTAAAAATAAAAACAAAAAATAAAAAAAATAACGGTTTCAGAATTGCCGCACATGTCAGGAATGGGAGGGAATGCAGGAGCGGGAGCCGAGCCAGGCAAACATAAGACACATTTGACAGCCAATATAGTATTTTTTATAATATATCACATATGTACAAACTATTTGCGCATATTATATCGTGTAAATATATCTGTAAAGTTCAAAATCCATGCTCTGTGCAGGGACCATACTGGAGCACATGATTGCATTGAGCGCCGCAGAGTTTATTGAGGATGCCATTGCAGGTTGTATATGTAGTATTTCACATAAATAATGCTTTATACACCTATCCTATACACCTACAAGCCCACTTCATCACAAATGTAGCGGTGCACCATATTTACATTTGCATATGTATCGCATGCAGTTGCTGCTACAGAGGACGCTTTCAAAAGGGAGCTCACACAAAAGAACAAAATGGAATTTGGTCCGTATTTATTCAGTGATGCAATGCTGGAAAAGATTCAACAGTCACAGATTCGGTATGGCCAGCAGATGTTGATGCAGGCAGTGGACCGCTACGGGGATCAAAACAGTGCTATCAAGGTTCAACATGAGCAGGCATGCACATAATATTATCTATAAAATCACATTATATATATAGTTACCTAATTTATTGTTCACCACACACATTATGATCATATCATTAACGTATTTTCACACAGGATATGATGCGTGCCAACGAGGCATTGAAGCAAATCACCACAAAGTACGAGGATGCAACCAAAGAGCTAGAAGCAACCAAAAAGAAAATGTACGCCTTAGAGCATGAGAATAAAAAGCTCATGCAGATCACACAGGGCGTCTCACAGGAGGCATATGACATGTTGCAGCAGATGAACCTGCAGGCTCATGGGAAACTCATGAAGCTCGCCAGTGAACAGTTCAAAATGTTTGACAATTTTGATTTCAACGTCCCTGTGGTGCATAATATTGCAGATACTATAGACGGCGCTGAAGGTGGTGCACGTGTGGGCGGTGCTGCTGTGGGTGGTTCTGCTGCAGGCTCGGACAGAGGCCTCAAGCGTTCCATGCCCTCGCCTTTTGAAGAGGTATCGACCCGCTCAACTCGCAGCTCGAAAGTGCACGTACACCAGGAAGTGGTTCTCTCACAGCCATTCACTCAAAAGAATTTGAATAACGCAATCACATGCGGTGTGCCAGCTCTGTTCGACATTGACAGCATCAACAATGCGAAGAGCGAGATCATGGAAAAACTCAAAGATGATAAAACCTTGTACCGCACAACAACCAATGGCACAGCTACTTTCAAACAGGTGTATGAGGACAAGCAGGGCATCAGACGCATTGAGGTTGGCGTTCATAGGCCACGCTGGGAATATGGCAGTGGCAAGGATATCTTCCACTCGTTATTCCCTGCTGATACGCGCATGGGCAAGGCATGGTCTTCCATCAACAATTACTGTGTCAATATACCCCTCGAGATCATGATGGTGAGTGGGGATTCCACCAAAATACAGGCGACCATTCAGGATTATGGAGGCGTTTGCATCTCCAAAACAGATCAGATCGTGCCCTGCCACTACGATGCGTACCATAACTTCACAATGTGCTTGTATGGCACCAAGACGGTTCTCTTAGCACAGCCTGACCACGTGGCAGAGGGCGACAACCACGAGAAGAATTTGAACAGGAAGGTTGACTGCTCCTCTGTCATTTTTCGCAAGGCCGTGCTTGGACCAGGCCAGCTGCTGTATATTCCCATGAATTGGTGGCATGAGGTACGCACATGCACTGATGCTTTCAGCATGGCATATAATATGTTAAATTATTGTTAATTTACAGGTGCACACGAACCCCGAAGGCTCCATGACGATGGGACTGTGGTTCACCGAACTCCATTGAAGAAGTAAGTGTAAATTTGAAATGTTGTCCAGTTTATTCACATAGACATATGTTACTAAAACGTCTTACTGATTAGCGAGCGCCATGCGGTACAGCTGGCCATAGAGGTCGTCTATGCGCTCCAAGAGCATGCGCTTGTCTGCCATGAGCACGTCGACAGTGGAGTTCAACTCCCACTGCTTCTTGTAGAGCTTGTTCACCTGCAGCTGCAGGTCGACGTTCTTCTTGCGCTCCTCATCCAATTCATGCTTGTGCCTGTGCATGGCGTAGGTCGCGAGCAGGGCAACAGCAAAAATGACTCTGAGCATTTGTCTATGACAAGATATAAGTAGTCTTATATACAGAATACAAAAATATTATGTCATATATTTTCATTGTTATACTAATAAACTGAAAATGATTAGAACCATGCTTCGACGTAAAGATATTAGTACCAGTAATTTCCTGGTACTAAATTTAGTACCAGCTATCTGAACCGTTGCGGTTTAGTACCAGAGAAAACTTTAGTCAACTCCTTCTGGTACTAACCTCTTTCTCTCTTCCCCCCTCTCTCTCTTCTTCTTAATAGATATTTTTATAAATATGACTATATATATATATATATATATATATATATATATATGGTCATATTAAGAAAAAAAATTACGGGAGTGTGCAGGGGTGTCCTGGAAGAGAAATTCATTTGTACCAGGAATGGTTGACTAAAATTAAAATGTGTCACTATATATTGCCTAATATGTATGTCATATGAAGCATATATTTTTGAGTAAATATAGCATTTGATTGATGTACTTACTCTGACATAAATGTCCATCCCTATTCTTAAAGTTAATGGAGATGTTACTGTTCCATCGGAACATGATAAGGTCTTGAGCTATCTTGAACTACAGGAGAGATTAGTGACTCTACAGGAGCGACGCATGGCACTCGAAGAGCGATGCTGGGCACTATTTGAGAAGCGCCTGTCCTTGTCAGGAAGAAAGATATAAAAGAGATGTGGCGATAGATTATGGAGTACATATGTGAGCATGGTGAGTCTTTGGTGGACTGTCATGCATGTTTCAATAGGTTTCTCGAGAAAGTTATACAAGAGCAGAGAGAGGAAGAAGCTCGCGAGGAGCAGGAGAGAGAGGAACTCGCCATGAATAATTTGATGTCCGCCGCAGAGCAGCATGACAGTGAAGCTTCGACCCCCGTGCGTGAAGTTGAGCATGATCCTGTGGACTTGCAAGAGGTTTTCGACGCGTTGCAGGCACTGGCTAACAGTTGAATATGTTAAAAGTATACTGAAGTTGTATAAGAAGAACTATCATGAGTCTCTGTTTAGTACCAGCTAAATTCCTGGTACTAAAATTAGTACCAGCTAAATTCCTGGTACTAAAATTAGTACCAGCTAAATTCCTGGTACTAAAATTAGTACCAGAAATCTGAACCGTTGCGGTTTAGTACCAGACGAAACTTTAGTCAACTCATTCTGGTACTAACCTCTTTCTCTCTTCCCCTCTCTCTCTCTTCTTCTTCATAGATATTTTTATAAATATGACTATATATATATATATATATATATATATATATATGGTCATACTAAGGAAAAAAATTACGGGAGTGTGCAGGGGGGTCCTGGGAGAGAAATTCATTTGTACCAGGAATGGTTGACTAAAATTAATATGTGTGTGTACATTTTATACTCAGTCATATTTTTTATATATATCATATACACTCAACAGAAGATTCATACAAAATGTATATAAGACTGGTATACACAACACATCGATATGATCTTTTCTGGATATTACGGAAGCTTCCAATACGACGCCATGGGCCGCATTGTCGTCTCGGACGGCGCCGGTCGCCTTTCCCTGAGCGCTGAGCTCAATCGCCTGCGCAAGCTGGAGAAGGAGGTCATGCGGCAGAGTCGCAAGGTTAGTGACTTGCTGGAGCTGTGCGAGTACTGGGAGAAGGAGGCCACGGGCACTCCCGGCATGCACAAGTTCAACAGGATGGGCTCCAGGTTCCTGAACCGCGACGGTTCGGTGCAGGACAAGGAGCGCGACATCCACGAGCTCGAGAAGGAGGTCGCCAGGCTCGAGCGTGAGCGTGACAAGTGGAGCACGATGGCCAGCGAGAAGATGATGAGGCATCACACGGCCCAGAACGCCCGCGAGCGGGAGTATGCAGAGGCGAAGCAGTCGTATCTCGCCAGGAAGGCAGAGATGGCAGCCGGGGGCTACCACCGTGCCAACCTGAACCTGTTTTAATGTTCTGATGATTCATTAAAGTACAGTATATAAAAGAGGTTGTTCTTTCTTTCATGTCACAGTCTCACACCATAGAACGGGTCTTTCCTGATCTCAACGAGAAAATACAGTTCATGAAACGTATACTCTTCAAGATGTATACCACGTGGCTTCCTCCACGCTCTGAAATATTGCGTAGAGCAAACTTCTTGAGGGATCTGGAGAGTACAGACGATAATGATTTTCATAATTTTCGGGTTTGCCTGCAGATGATGCATGACACACTCTCCAAAGACTTGACTGCCCTTGTCACGGTCAGATCCTTCGAAAACAGGTGGTGTTCGGCATATGAAGCATGGAAAGAATTTTCAGGTGTGTGGAGTTCAAAACAGGATGTGGCACCCATACCCCGCTCAGTTAGTTCGTATGTAGCACTGTTCAATTTCATAGTACACAGATTTGACGACGGGATCCCGTGGGTTATGAAATACGAGAACGATGTGTGGCACGTGAGAGATGGGAGAGGCTGGCACGAAATTAGCAAGATCAATCCGATGTTGGAGAGGATATACGTGTCTAAGCATGCAAAAATAGGCTTGATGCTGTGGACATGCGGGCAGGTGCATGTGCTGTGTGACGCGGAATTCGACGTTGCGCATCCACTCGATGAAAATCACAGGAGGGGGGCACACCACGGAGCCGTTATAGCACTCTACAAATTTTACAAGGCTGTGCATGCCATGTTACGTACCGTCAGTGTTATGAACGGAAACATGCAGCCCGTGCTCAAAAGGGCAAATGAAGTCACTGATGAGGAAGTGGCTGCGTTTCAGGAGATATGGCATGTAGAGGCATGGCGGAGTTGGATTGCTATACCCGCATACTTCACAGACGGGAATTTTCAGAAGGACGTGGATGTAGAGCACATATCGGAAATTAAATCGTGTGTATTGATGCTGAAAAGAATGGTGGAAGAGCTTCATGACTGGAGGGCGTGGATCGTGTCTCGTAGTGACGACGATAATGAGTGGTACTTGCGAAAGGTGACAGATGAGAATCCAATGGAGGCTGAGGTGGATGTTCCGGAGCCTGACTTTGAAAACCCGCATGCGGAGGAAGACGCCGAGGAGGATGTGGAGGGGAGGCTCGCCGCCCTGCATGCGCTGGGCGTGTAGGTCACTGCATTTTCAGAGCATGCAGGAGTTCTTCGAGACTGGCCTTGCGGCGCCTGTCAGCACTGCCAGACCGTGAGCTGTAAACGGACCCCGGACTGCGCGACCACTCGGACCACTGCGAGTGCGACGGGCTTGTGCGGGCACTTCCCGACCGCGGGTTGGGTGATCTGCTGCGGGGGGACCTGCTGCGGGACGTGTACACCGGCTGTGGGGACGAGCCCCGCGAGGACGGCCGGGAGTGACCCTGGTCGTGCGTCTTGTGGTACCAGGTCTCAAAGACAACGATGAGACAGCGAACGAGGTCGGTGATTTCAGGGTGCGACTGCTGGAACGCCGGCAATTTATTGTAGATGCCTTCCGCCAATTCTTCGTTTGCAGCGCCTACGTGCAAGTCGAGGAGAAGGTCGATGCTCTCGTCGTCGCCGTAGAGGTACTTCTGTGAGTCCATGACAGTTTCCTCGGGCGTGTATTTGATCAGTATATCGTGCAATTGCACGGCAGTCATGACAGAGCACACATTTCGGAAGGTGTTTGAGTGTATGCTTTCTTCGTCGTCGACGTACAGCTTCAGGTCCACGAGGAGTTCGTCGAAGACAGTGTGCATGCTCGCATTCCCCTCAAAGTTGTCGTTGTTGTTTTCGATCCACACTGCGTTGTCGTCTTTGCGGGACCTTGTCTGGAGCAACCAGTTGTTGTCGCGAAGACACGTCAGGAGGTGTACAGGGGCGTTGCGTGCGTGGATCATGGTGAACTTGAAGAGGATTTGCTTGGGATTGGTGTCCAGCATTTCGACGTGAAAATCGTAGAACCATTCTAGGTGTGACCAATCCAGGTCAACGCGTCCGAGGAGACCGAATTTCGTGCGGCTTTCACGGTTGAAGAGGAACGTGGGCTCGCGGGTCAGTGCCTGGAGCATGCGCTGCATTTCGTTGTGGTCCGGATGGCGCATGCGCCATTCGACCTTGATGGGAGCCGTGCTCCTTACGTATGCATTCCAGTCTTCGAATGTTTGAATGCCGCCCGAGAGTCCGGTGGACATGCGTCGACTGCGGCGCACGTATATATGTTTGATGTGCTATCAGGTCATGCTCTGAAGAAGCGTCAGACGGCCCTCTCTGAGATGTACGTGAGCAGCGGCATGAGGCTGACGATGGCGTTGTTGCGGTTGAAGCCGAGCGCCTCGCACTTGCGCATGAAGTTCTCGTCCGGGAAGAGGGTCTCGACCTGCGCGGCGTCCGTGCGCTCGAAGATGGTGTCGCTGGACGCCTGGCCGCCGTGCTCCGTGGTGACGACGGTGCCGCGGGCCGGGAACTTCTCGTGGTACTTGAGGGTGGTGGTCGGGAAGCAGGTCATGTCGCTGTGGAAGTTGAAGATGCTGCCGTAGGTGTTGTAGCTGGCGTGGTCTGGCGGGCCGGTGAAGAGCCAGAAGCCCTCGGAGGCATGCATCTCGAAGAGCACGCCGTTGTATGATTTGTGCAGGAAGCAGCCGCCGTCAACGAGGTGCACGCGGCGGGTGGCGAGGTCGATGTCGATGTCGCTCTTCATGGTCATGGTGGTCGGGTGGGCGCTGCGGCGCTGGCCTGTCGGGTCCTCGGTGTCGATGAAGCAGCGGACGGGGAGGCCGAGGGCGTCGGAGACTGAGGCGGCGACGCGGTTGTGGTTTCTGAGCGTGGCGGAGCGGAACCACTGGAGCTCCTCGGACTCGAGGAGCTGCTCGCAGGTGGCGAAGGTGTTGCAGTCCTGCCAGAGGCGGTGGAACTCCTCGTCGAGGAACGGGAGGGAGCCGGAGAGGACGATGAAGAGCTTGTGCTCGATGCTGTCCTTGGTGTGCGGGCGCACGAAGGCGTGGTAGAGGCCGACCTTGCGGGGGATCTGGTCGTCCCAGACGTCGCGGTCGCAGCTGTGCTTGGTGAAGACGAGCTCGTCCTCGTTGAGGGCCTCGTCCTCGTTGTCGTCGACCATGCACGCGAAGGACGGGACGCGGGTGGTGTGCGTCCTGAGCTCGTCGACGAGCGCGGCGAGCTTCTGCCTGTACTCGTCCATGTGGAGCAGGATGTGGAGGACCCTGTCGTTGAAGGAGGCGTGCGCTTCGTTGATGACCTCGTACGCGACGATGCAGTCGAAGAGGCTGTTGGGGACCGGGAGCACGTTGGCCATGTCGCACCCCGCGCCCTCGAAGTGGAAGCCGCTGAGCTCGAGGCGCTCGTTGATGTGCACGTTGGGGAGCAACTCGATCTTGGTGTGCTGGGAGAGGTGGAGCGCGGCGTCGCAGGCCCCCCGCTCGTTGTCGGTGAGCGGAAAAATGGCGTGCTGCGCGTGGCAGCGGGAGTCCATGCGCGAGACATGCGATTCATTTATAAATAAGGAGCGCCAGGGCACGATTGTGTGGTCGACTTTCCCTGGAATGTTATATAAGCGGGCTTCCGCGCGCGCATGCGGAGAACATGCAACGTCGTGCAGCACTGGTACGTGCGCACGTTCAAGCCGTGGGCACTGCGGCCGGTACAGTCGAGAGCACGGGAGCTGTACTTTGAGGATGACGAGTCGCTGTTTGAGAAGCTCGAGGGCATCCTGCCGTTCAATCGATGGACGCACCTGTACGCAGTGATTGAGACGAAGGAGACTTGGACGCTAGCGGACGGGAGCACACGCACAGTGCTGGTACCGAAGCACGAGCAATACTACATGAGGGAGGTGTGTGGGGGTGGTGACCAAATCTACGTGTCGGGGAACACAGAGGACAAAGTACGAGTACGAGAGAGGGTGAGAGAGCTACAAAATTCAATGCAACAGAACAAATGGTCCTACACACTGCATCTCGAGGACTTTAGGTTTGAATATGAGTTCCCGCGGGTGCGGGAGGTGTGAGCGCCCGGACGTTGACCCACTGCGGCTCGGGGGAGGACTCTGGCTGGTCGCTGCGGGCCTGGGCCCGGGCGGCCCTCTCTGCGCGGGCGAGAGCGCGGGCTCGGTCGAGGGCCTCCTCCTCGCGGGCGGCCTCGACAGCGCGGGCCATGCGTCTGGCGTTGACCTTGTCGCGCTTGGACTGCTCGCGCTCGAGCTGCTTCCACGTCTTGGAAGGAGCGCGCTTGAAGTCGCGGAGGTAGCGGAGCTCGTATCCGTGCCTGTGGTACGGCATGAGGATGGGTGGTCTGCACGGGTCTTAAATATGAAAGGGGAGAATAAGGGTGTAGTCTGATCGCACATGATATCAATAAAGTACGAGCAAGAGTTTATTATTGTGTCGACTCTCTCAAAACTCTGTGCCCGAGCGGGTTACGCGGCTGCGATACGGGATGGCCCTGCGCTGGCACTGGAGGATAAGGATGTCGGAGCCATTGAGGTCGAGATACCTGGGCTCGTCGTTTGTCTCGAGAGCCTGGGGCTCGACGACCCCGTCACGCCCCGTCCACAGCCACACGACCTCGAAGTCGTCGTGGTTGTAGCCGGCCATGCGAAAGTATTTGTCGACTACGTACGACACTGGCGTGTCTCCGCGGACGAAATAAAAGACGCTCTCGTCCCACGGGGTCTTCATCTCGATGGTGTACCTGTACTCGTCGTCGTCCCATGGCATCGTGTGTGCTTGGATAGGGGAAGCACAGCCGTCGTTTATATGATTTGTGGAAATGTGGGAGGAGACACACGAGACGAGTGTAAGGTTTACATGTTTAATGAAAACAGGGAACAGAACACGCGAACTGCACGCGAGACCCTAAGCTTTGAGGGTGACGGCGGCGTTCGCGAGCTTGAGGAGCTTGTTGCTGCTGACCTGCCCGTTGCACAGGCGCTTCTTGTTCTTGAAGAGCGTGTGGGGGTCGAAGATGAAGTGGTCAGCCTCGAGGACCTGGGACTTCTTGTGCGTGCTGAGCAAGGGATCGTGGTCGGGGTTGACGGGGCGCGCCTTGCCCTCCTTCTTCAGGGCACGGCGAGTGGCGAAGTACGAGATCTTGAAGCCGAACTTCAAGAGCATCTCGTACACGGTGGACCTGGCGCCGAAGTACTTCATGCCGCCCTTGTCGCACGCGAAGTGCAGGAGGGCCTCCCACCTGTCCGGCTGGAGGACCTTGAAGCCCGAGTAGCCGAGGAGGCTCCTGCCCGGCATGCGGGTCTCGAACTCGATGATGTCCAGCTTGGCCAGGAGGTGGAAGTACTGCACGAACCTGGAGACGTTGCGGACCATGTACTTGGTGAGCTTGTTCACCTTGATCTCCCCGACATGGGCGTCGATCTGCTCGATGGTCACCCTGCTCTGCACGCAGAGGCGGGCGATCTTGTCGAGGCCCTCCTCCGAGTAAACCTCGAAGGCGCACTCGCACGAGGCGAGCAGGAGCTTCTCTTGCGGGCTGAGCATGTACTTGGTGGCGATCTGGACGAAGATGGACGGAATGTCGGTGTTCATCGTGGAGGTGGGATAGCTCGTGTGAAAGTCTATGGAGTCTCGTTACGTGTCCTTTATACTGAAGTGAAAGCAGTTCGCGTGTTTTTAAATTCGCGGACTTTTGAATGTTTTTTTGAAAAGAAAAAAATGATTTCGTATTTACGACGGGGCGCATGCAGTGATCGTTACGATGTCCGACGAGGAATCCTACGACGCTTCGCTGCTGGAGTTCTCCGGCTCAGAGAGCTCGTTCGACCCGACCCCGCAGTATATCGAGGACGAGCCCACGTTCGTGATGGTCGACCTGGTGGACCTGCAGAACATCAGCGTGATGCTGACGCACAGCCTGCGCGTGTTTCCCTCGCCGACGATCGAGGCCATGCGGGACAAGATCGACGTGCTCGTCGCCGCTGCAAAGAACAAGTAGGACAGTGGAGAGTCTGAGTGTGCTGTACGTTTTGAATAAAGGTACAGTATTGAACAAGTAAGAGGGTCTGTGGTGAGAGTCCAGATTTATTGCGTTTCAAAAACGTCTGGTTAGCTACTCTCTGTACACCTACACATATGTCTAGGGGGCCGCAGCCCCGCCGGACGAGCCCTCGCCCGGGCCGGCGGAGCGGGCCTTCTTGGCGCCGGCCTGGTCGTCAGACGCGCTGTCCTTGTCGTCGGACGCTGTGTCTGCCGGGCGCTTCCCCGCGGCGCCCATGGACGCCGAGATCGGGGTGTTGTAGTAGGCCATGTGCGACTGCCTGCACGGGAGGCATTTCATCACGGCCCTGTCGCGGTCCTTCAAAAACCTGAACGCCGACCCGTTCTTTTGAACGAGGTCGAATTCAGTGGCGATGTGGACCGGCTTGTTCTCGGTGTCGTGGGTGAGATGCACGAAGATGAGGTACTCGCTGCCGCGGGCCATGATCTTGCGGATCACGCCCCTGAAGCCGATATAATCGTTGTACTTTGCCTTGTACCCCCTGGTAATGGTGACGTCTTCCCCGATGCGCCAGTACGTGTGAGCCTGGTCAGCCCACTCCAGCGCAGGGCCGGCGTCCGCGGCAGCGTCGTCGGCGTCGTCGTCGGCGTCAGCAGGCTGAACGGGAGCGTTGTTGGCCTGAATGCGCTGTGCGAGGGCGTGGTTGTAAATGCCAACGTACCTTACGTGCTCGTCTGTGTGCTTGTTCTCGTGCATGTAGCGCAGGGTGATCTCGACGGTCGGGAGGAGCTGAGCCTCGTTCTTGCAGCAAAAGATGTTGCCGTTGATGTTCGTGAGTGTGTTGTACGGCCTGCCGCTTGGGTGTCGGCCGAAATCTTCCTGGTTCCTCTTGCCGACCTGGTGGAGGCCGACGTGCGTGGACACGAGCAGGACGGTCACGACGTCTCCGTCGGCGTACGCCACGGCCTCCCAAACGTTGGAACTGCTGTAGATGCCCTTGCCCCACAGCGCACGCTCGCACACGGCGCCGCGGAAGCCCTCGACGGCGATGGAGGCGGCCTTGTTGGAACCGTGGTAGGTCATCTGCGTGTTCTGGATGCGGTACGCCTTCTCGAAAGCCCTGTGCATTTCGTACAGGGCCTTGTTCTGCACCGTCTTGACTTTCATGATCTGAAAGTTGCTGAGCCTCTCGACCTCACTGAGGATCCCGTCGAGGTCTCCTGTGAAACCGTCCTTGAAGAACGTGTCGCGCAGGATGCGAAAGGTCAGATTGTTGTGCAGAGAGTTCATGGGGAGAGTCCTGTCGTAGACCTCCGTGATTTTGATGGTCCCGGGAGCCATCTTGTCGTACGGGTCGAACGTCTCCGGCATGTCGAGGAAGTTGAAGTCCTCCTGCTGGATCGGCTCCGGCTCGGGGGACGGCGGGCGGTCCCAGACCAAGTCGTAGGGCCCGACGTCGCTCGGCTGCTGATAGAACTGGTGATCGTCGATCATGTGCTGGACGTTCTGCTGGTCATGGACGGCACGCATGGTGCTCGAGCTAACACGGGATCCAGACATGTTTGTTCTTGTTCGCGAGAAAATCGATGAGTGTAAAAATCAGTCAACCGGGTAGAAAAAAAAATCTATGACGTGGTGCGACGGATCTTTTATATGAACAAGGAGGAAACTGCAGGTGAGACAGCCGGCGTTGTGGTGCGGTTGCTGGTGCGGGGCCACGGCGGGGTGGTGATCTGTCGGGACTACGAAGTGACGTGCGACATGACGTGCATGAGCAAGGCGAACGAGGCGATCGAGGAGTTTGAGAGGAAGTTTGGGGCGAAACCGAGCAGCGTGCTTGTGAGCAAGCGCAAGCAGGAGAGGCGCGGCGGGTTGCCGAAGCACCTGCGCCCCGGGGACGTGAACCTGCTGAACCTGTGCGGCAAGATCAACCACGCGTGCAACACAGACAACAACATTTTCAACGCGGGCTGCCTGCCGATGCTGAGCAAGGTGAAGGACGGGTTCGGGGTGCGGCTGAGCGCGGCGACGATTTACGGCAACTTTGTGACGTCGCCACATGCCAACACGACGCTGTTCCGCGGATGCAAGCGGTGCAAAGACGTGGAGCGGGCGATCGAGCTGTTGTTTAAGGAGAGCGTCGTGCACGAGGTCGTGATCCACATGGTCGTGGCGATGGCGGTGCTGCCGCACGCGGTGGCGATGTGCGCCGAGCAGATCTTGTGTGCGCTGGAGGAGCACGGCGGGTGGGAGGCGAAGCCACAGACGTCGCTGGAGGACAACGTGTACATGCACCCGGTGCAAATCTCGCGCAGGGACAAGAAGGTGCTGGTGCACGTGTACGCTACGGGCGCGGTGTTCTTTTTCATCACGTGCACCGAGAAGACGGTGATGCACGCGGACTCGGAGCTCGAGTTTGTGCAGCTGTGCCGGGAGATCTATGCGTGTGTGGAGCGGGTGTGTTGAAGGGAATGGCGTCGCGCCGTGTAAGGACCTCTTGTTGTTTGTATATGATTGCTCGTTTTGGTAAGAGAAATACAATGGGTGTAAGTACTTTAATAAATCAACGAGAATCAGTTTCTGAGTACGAAGGCGGAATGTTTTTGTAGTATTCAGGCCACCTCTTGTTGATTGCGTTGGCGCAAGCCCCACAGACCAAAAAGTTTTCGCCAGTTTTATAGACGTGTATATTGGTGCGACAGAATTGACACGAGATCCAGGGTGAGTACTTCTGGAGAGTGATGCCTGTATCGTTCATGGAATGAAAGACGTCCTTTTCTCGTTCGTCTATGGTCTCTTGCGGTGTCCTCTGCATAAGCAGCGAAAGGCTGCAACGTTTATATGCAAGTGTGCGCAAGAGGATGGGAGCACAGGCGCGATTACAAGACGCGCGGCATGCAAATCGGGAAGTGATCCTCGGAGAACGGGCTAACGCGGATGTGCTGCGTGCGGTTATGGACGGCCAACTCGGGAATCTCACAGACGAGCATGATGCTGTCGCATGAGGAGTGCTCGCAGGCCTCGAGGTCGTTGTATGGTGTCGGGATGAGGGGCAAGTTGTCCTCCTTGAAGGGAGCGAGCATGGCCCAGAGACTTCTTAGGTACTCAGTCATGCGGATCGAGGAGTTCTCGTTAATATGTATGGGGGTTTTATTGGCATACATGTTACTTTCCGTGGCTGTCTGTGTTTTGGAGGCGAGAGAGCAAGGCCGACAGATGGAGGGCCCGTGTGCCCGGGCCTGGGGGCGGGTACCGGATTTGGAAGGGCTTCGGGCCCGGCGGCCCTGAGCGTGGCCGCGAGCGCTCGATTTCTGCGACCATCACCTGTCTGACCTGTGCGTTCTGTGGGGCGGTGCTGTGTATGCTGAGGGATCCGATGACGAGCTTCAGTTGGTGCGTCACTGGCCAGTTACGCACGTGCTCGAGCAGATATCTGCGATCGGGATGCCGCCGCTGCACGTCGCGGAGCACCATCGCGTCGACGTCCTCGACTGTGAGGTCTTCGACGTACGCGATGCTGAGGTCGAGGAGGCTGTTTTCCGTGTGCCGGATGTAACTTTGCAGCCAGTTGCACACGTACCACACGTCGGCGTCCCTGACATCGGTCATGGGGGTCCGGCGTGCTTCTTATATACCGGTGGCTTGCCTGTTGCGCTAGAGCTGAATTTTGTTGGCCTGGCCGTACCGTTCCCTGATGCGCCGCAAGTACGGGTTCTGCGGGGTGGGCAGCCGCAGCGGGCCTACGGGGGCGGGCGAGCAGAGGCTCTGCACGACCGCGTCGACCTTCTCCTTGAAGTTGGTGCGGAGGTGCTCGGAGACGTTGGCGACGAGGAACTCGAGGTACCACGGGACGGTGTAGTGGGCGTCGAGGATGGTGCTGACGTGCTGCTCGGTGACGTCGTACTTTGCGGTGAGGGTGAGCTCGTGGATGAGCGGCGCGATGATGGTGGCGGTCTCGACGATGGCGTTGCCGTGCAGGCATATCTGCTTGTCGACGGAGACGGGAAACTGCATGTCCATGTGGAAGTTGTGCATGAACCTGGCGAAGAAGGAGGGCGATTCGACGAAAGCTTTGTACGAGACGCGCGTGCACCTGCCGGGCTCGTCCGTGACGTTGGCGTCGGCCGAGAACGTCCAGTCGAGCACGTCCTTGTCGTGCATCCAGCGGTAGACCTGTTGGTACAGGGTCGCGTTTTGCAGGACTCGGTCAACGTCGAAGGGCCCCGCGAGGCCATCGTGGCAGGCGGTGTCGTGCGCGATGTTGTACTCGTAGTGGACCTCGGTCGACGCGGCGGCACGGAGGGCGAGGGTCAGTATGAGGGGAATCAGAGCTCCGCGCATACGGGACGGGCGGCGGTCTTTTATAGTGTACCGCACAAGTTCCCGTTTGTCTTTTCGCAAAGTATGTGTGCACGAGGGAAGCGTCTGGAATCGTAAAAATAGCACTTTGGGCATCTGCTGAAGGCGGGAACGGGTGCGCATGACTGGACTGCACGCGGACATTGTGTGCCACATCCTGCAGTGGCTGGACGCGACGCGTGCGAACCTGTGCCTGCTGAACGATGTGAAAGCTGTGAGCAAGGATTGGCTGCTGGCGGCGCGGCGGGTGCTGCGGCAGCACGCGGGGAGCCGGGGGATGCTGGAGCTGTTCCGGCACGACTGTGTGCATGCGTTAGGCGGGCTGCAGCTGCCGATGCACTGCAGGCTGAGCCCCTACGCGTCGACACGCGGGCTGACGGTGCTGTCGACGCTCGACGATTTCGGGGTGCTGGAGCGGAGCGTGCCAGCGGTGCTTTTGGAGCTGCGTGTCGAGACGGAGGCATGCTGTCCGTACAGCAGGTGCGAGCCAGTGTTCTCGATCCGAGAGGAGTTGTGGCACGACGTGTGTCCATGCACGTGGCACTTTGAGGAAGTGCTGGACGGGATCTACGACCCGGCCTTCTGCCTGGCGAAACTGGAGGTCAAGTCCATACGCCTGCAGGTGGGGGATGCAATCTACACGAGCATCTACGACGCGATGCGCACTGAATTTGAAGAGGACGACATCAACAGTGTGGTGGACGCGACCCCCTGCTCGCACCAGTCTGTGCTGCTGTCCTGTCTGCATGTGGGCTGCGACTTCAACGGCCAGTGGCTCTCTCTGAGCATTCTGCGCGTGCTGAGCAAGCTACTGAACGAGAATTCGCAGTGGTGTTTGCGTTTATAGAATAAACATGAAGTAGAGAAAGGTTACAGGGCTAGTCATCGTTTTCATAAAGGCCAAAAGCGAGGTCGAAGAGGCCCTTGGCATCCGGGGTGACCCTTGGGTCGAAGGGCATCTTCTTGGAAGTGGTGGGTGTGTTGAGGATTTCCGGGATGCTGCCAGAGTTGTGGCCGCTCGATGAGCCTTTCGGGCCCTTCTTGCGCATGGACGAGATGAGGGAGCACCTGCCAGGTCTCGGGTCGATGTCCATCGGGGCTTTGCCCTTCGGGTCCTCGGGCTGGTAGACGTCGAGGACGGTGTCGAGGTTCTCGAATTCCGTGGTGAAGTGCGGGCTGTCGGTCAAGCAGTTGTTAAGGTCGATCGGCACGAAGACAACCGAATCCGGGAGGCTGACGACGGGCATGTTGACGAGGCTGTCCGTGCGGCACAACTTACGCGGCTTGGTGGGCGAGGCGGGGTCCTGCAGCTCGTGCAGGCATCTGGCTGCAGCGCTCTTCTTGACGGGCGGGGGGCCGTCCATGGTCTGGCTGCTGGTTGGGCCTTCAGGGGATGGCCTGGGAGAGAGGTCGCATGGCATGGCGGTTTCTTCCTGTCTGAAACGCGGGACGGGCTTAATGCAATTTTTTGCTCGTGTTTGTGCAGTTAAAAATAAATAAAAAAAATGCTAAAGTCGCGATTTCGCACCCGTTGCAACTAAAATAAAAAAATGAAGAGGCGTAGTCAAATCTCATTGAATCTTGTGGCATCACGCGGGATACCTTGCAACGCCTGTGGCTTCGTTTGTAGGGCGGGAAAGAAGATGGATGGGTTCGGGGTGTGCATGCTGACGACCGAGGAGATCGAAGAGCGCAAGTTGCAGATGGCCATGTCCGTGGCCCCTGCCTGGCCCGTCGTGGCCGAGAGCGTGCAGCCCTTCACGTTTCCGTACGGGGCACGCGAGCTGCTGGCGGAGCGCAAGAGGGTGCGCGAGATCGAGAACCTGCGGGTGAAGGTCGAGAAGCCCTTCGACTGCAACAACGTGCAGTCCATCTGGGGCGTGCCGATGTCCTTCCAGGAGTCGTTCATCGACTCGCACGAGGCGCGGCTCAGGTTCATGGACAAGGCGGAGCTCTACAGGGAGACGCTCTGGAGGCGCGACGTGGTGAAGCGGACGCTCGACCGTTTCCCCCTCAAGAACGGGACCGCGGACAGGGCCATGCTCGAGTGGTGCGAGACGATAAAGAACTCGCACAACACGGCGAAGGCAATCTTTCCTGGGATCATGGAGAGGCTGCTGGAGATGCAGGCGCTGTGCGAGGAGCTTAAGCCAGAGACGCTGGAGCTGGCGAGGCGCTGCAGCAGCCAGGAGGAGCTTTACCGCTCGATGATAATGATGCAAGAGGCGCCTGGGGGCAACGGTCTGTTTGCGACGCCGCACGCTTTCCGCTAGATGCTTAACACGTGCTGTGACACATTTAGGAGTTTACCGTTTTGTATTATAAAGCACATACAACAACATTGCATGGAGGGGATGGAAAGACTCTCGCTTGTGTCCAAAGTGCTGTTCGACTCGAGACTGTGCGAGCTGAAGCGCGAGAATGAGGATCTGAAGCTGCGGGTCTTCTGGCTGCAGCACAGCCTGCAGCAGTTAGCGGAGCTCACGCAGCGGGCCAACTGCAGCGAGTCTGGGCCGCGGTGCTCGTGCTTCGAGTGCTTGGACGGCGGCCGGTTTCACCCGTGGTACTCCGGGCCTGGGACGGACCGGTGTGTGTGCAACTGCACCTTCAAGCCGTGGTTCGAGGAGTTTGTGACGCGGTGCGGCATGAGCGTTGGGCTGCACAAGGAGCCAGACGCGCACTTGTGGTGCACGGAGTCGGAGTGCCCGCGGGCACGCTTTCCGTGGCGGTACGGAACGAGGCTGACGGACGCGAGGAGCGAGCACGCGGAGCTGCATAAGTTGAAGGAGCTGTTTGCCGCGCTGGAAGCTGCGGTGTAGCGCCTACGCCGTGGCTGTGCGCTTCTTCTTGACGCTCTCCGTCTTGCGCAGGGCGGGCTGCAGGAAGGCCTGGAGCTTGGCCCTGAGGGTCTGCCACGCCGCGTTGATGCTCTGCAGACACTTGCCGCCGGTGATGACGACGCGCCCGCTGCCGAAGATGAGCATGACGACGTTGGAGTTCTGCGCGCGGTACACGAGGCCCGGGAACATGCTGCGCTGGAAGGTGCACTCGATGTTGTAGTGCTTGTAGAAGAGCTCGAGGTCGATGTTGTGGAGGTCGAGGTCCATGTCGACGTGGCCGACGATGTTCTGGATCTGTATGATGGAGCACTCGAAGTCGACGCACGGGATGGCGCGGCGGAGGATGGCGATGACCTTGTGCGTGGCGAGGACGCAGAGTAGAAAATCCCTACACCCCGTCAATACCATCTTGCCGGACGCGAAGAGCAGGACGGTGCAGTGCGGGTCGAAGAGGCGGATGGTGATGGCCGCGAACTTTTTCTTCTTGAAGGTGCTGTTGGGGAGGATGCTGTGGATGAGCTGGAGGTCGAAGGGGAGGCTGCTGCAGAGCACCTTGGCGGTGCCGACGACGTTGTGGACCATGACGGGCGAGTGCTCGGCGGTGTCTGCTGGGCCGTCCGAGGACGCGTTGTACGCGTCGATGTCGCTGGTGATGCTGTCGTACGTCATCGGCGTGTCATGCGTGGTGCGGCGACGGCGGCGCATGGTGCGCGGCGGCTGTGCAGACGTACATGTGCCAAGTTCGCTTAAAAAGAAAAGCGGGATATAAATGATGGCGGGGGCTTGAGTATGAGCGTTGCATCTTTATTCAATGGAATGACGTCTGTTCCTCAACATCATTTGACAGAAAAGGTGAAAATTGCACATGGCATATTACGAGACAAGAGTAAAGTGCAGGATCCTGTGCAGGATCTTGTGGATGAACTTAAAGAAACTGAAAATTTTAACACATATATGGAAGGACTGTTCAAGGGTGAAAAGGATACTATATTGAAATTGTGGGCAGATAAATTACGTACCCTAGCATTGACATCTGACATTAAAAGAATTATGAGAAGTACATTACACCAAAATGGCAGTACTTTCAATCCAGTAAATTTAATGTGTCTGTTCATCTTTGGACTGATAAAAATTGGAAATGACACTAATCATTTAAAGTTCTCAGCATGGATTGACAAGAAGGACATTAAGGAAAATTCTTACGTTCACAGCTTTTTATCTTTTATCAAGAGGAGTGATGAAGATCAGAAGATGGTGATTTATGGTGGTAATTGGACTGTAGAGGACTTGAACAATAATACAACATATACAATTCAGGATGAATTATTCATAAATGCAGGAGGCTACGAAGGCATGGGACGTAAAACGATCCTGGATTCGATTCCTGTTGAGAATCCCTGGTTGAATCTCAAAGAAAGCCTTGAACGAGAATACACAATAACCAGTGACCCTGCATTCTGGTACATACATAGTTTTTATGATATGAAAGATAAAGAATTGATGTGTGTTGGGGTAGATTATAAAGGAAACAATTACATTTTTGCTCGAAACCTTCCGTATACCTTCAATCAATCGGAGGAAACAGAAAGCTTGAAAAAAAGATACGTCATGGACCCGTTCAATGCATACGAAAAAGTAATGAATGCACCGTGGAAGCTAGCGACTGCATTAGTAAGCAAAGTTCCGGAAAATCATCCAGCACTTGTCTATGTGCATGTGATGATAGCGGCCAAGTACCATCCCACGAAAAAAATGTTTGTGTGTATGAAGCATGGCCCTCCTGCAGAAGTATTACAAGAAGCACTTTGGGCTGGTGCTACATTGACGGAGTACAAATCAAAGCTGGGGCATATTGGCGATAGTTCGAGAGCTGTCACCCTGCTGAAACCACAGATAGAAGAGGAAGTCCTGATACGACTGGCTTTAGCGCATTATGCGCTGATGGTTGAATCAAAGTTAGATTTTGACGTGTCGGATGATGGACGCGTTCAATATCGTCCGACGTTTTCGTCGCAAGGGTGTGATGTGTCTGACAAATGGCTTTTCTCAGAATTGCTGTATAATAATGCAAAATGGCATTCTAAGCTGTATGAATTGGACACAGCTAAGAAAAGTCTCGATGATCTTTCAGCCCTACGACGCATACTGCGGTACCTTCCGAATAATATACAAGAATATCTACATAAAAAATACTTCAAGAGCGTACAAATAGGTGACAAGGTGGCCGAGAACCAGTATATCGTGTTTGACTTCCAGCAACATGCATTACACAAGAAACTATTTGGAACTTCGAGTAATTTAGTGGATTACTGTACTAAGCAATATGAAGTCTTATCAAACAAGTACTTTGGCAGTGGCACTTTCAAACCTGCTAATTGCATCGGAAAAGTCATTGTGGAAGACGTCGGTACGGGGGCACAGAACATCAAAGATTACTCTGAAATCGATGTTATGGATGCCCCCAAAAACTACACCGTATTTCAGAAAAATGACGTTTGTCCGATATGCGAGGAGAAATACGGGGATTACGAGAATGCAGTGTCGATGCACCTTCAGGATCATTACCAGAAAATAAAATCACCCCTGGCGAGCGCGGACGGTGCCAGGCCTTCCGGTGGCCAGCCCATGTTTCCAGTATTAGTTTCAGAAACGAAACCAGATGTCGTGCCTGATCCCGTCGAGAAGAACGGGGATAATAAACTGCCACCACTTCCTACGGGTACAAGCCGCATACAAAACATGATCAAGGCTGATGTTGAGGAGGACAAGAGAATGGCAGGAGCTGTCGGAAGTCTTGGACATGAT
>Ga0164292_10000295_pt1 | contig 37313 bp, 32 predicted proteins | sample GEODES117metaG_FD_111486 | JGI IMG/M metagenome (GOLD analysis project Ga0164292, IMG submission 111486) | Eutrophic lake water microbial communities from Lake Mendota, Wisconsin, USA - GEODES117 metaG | ecosystem: Environmental > Aquatic > Freshwater > Lake | place: USA: Lake Mendota...
CATAGATGAAAACAGTTGATGTGGAACGTATTTGTCCTTATACCGGTCTCCGTTCTTTCACGGAGGAGGAAAGCCTTTACTTTAAAGGCAGGGATCTGCAGACAGACCAGATCACGGCGTTGCTGGAACAAAACAAGTTTCTGATGATCACCGGGGCATCCGGGGAAGGTAAATCATCCCTGATCTATGGAGGCCTAATTCCAAATGCCAGGGCAGGTTTTTTTAAAGCCAGGTATACAAACTGGGTGATCGCTGATTTTCGGCCGGAAAGAAGTCCCGTCACCAATATGGCATCCGCTCTTTCTGAACCATTCAATGCTTCTGCTGCTACCGTTGAAACTGAACTAAGGAGAGGCTATTCCTCATTGATCGATCTGTACACCAACTCCGAATTTTATATCAATGAGGAGGAACAGGAGTGGGAGCAACTACCTGACCTTGAAAAGAAACAAAAAAGAAGGAAAGCAGCAAACCTGATGATCCTGGTGGATCAGTTCGAAGAGTTTTTCACCAACCCGGAGAATTTCTTTAATGAGTCTCCATCAAAAGATTCCCAGATCGTGGTCAACCTGATCCTTGAAACCGCAAGGATCGCAATCAAAAAAAATATCCCCGTCTATGTAGTCTGCACCATGCGATCCGACTATATCGGTCAGTGTTCGGCTTTTCGGGGCTTGCCAGAGTATATTGGATTCTCGCAATTCTTTGTGCCCCGCCTCAAAAGAAAAGACCTCAAGCAGGTGATCGAAGAGCCAGCCATTTTAAGCGGAAACAGCATCTCACAGCGATTGATTGAAAGACTGGTCTACGACATTTCTGATGGTGTTGACCAATTGCCCATATTGCAACATGCACTCAGCAGGATCTGGACTGCAGCTGACCGCGGTTCAAAGGAAATGGATCTCCTGCACTATGCCATGGTGGGTGGTTTGCCGGAAAATGAACTGCCAGATGAAGACATGCCGGCATTTAGACAATGGTTCAATTCCATGCCAGAGCATGAACAAAAATTTTACCGCGAAACGGGACTTCATAAAGTGATCGAGATACATGCGAATCTGTTGTACGAAAATGCATGGGAATATTATAATAAAAACCATCCTGAAAATACAATTACCCAGCAGGAAGCCAAACGAATTGTAGCCCTGAGCTTCAGTTGCCTCACGAAGATCGATAATAGTCGTGCCGTTAGGAACAGGATGAGTTTGGCTGAAATCTCCGGCATCGTGAATTCACCCAGGCTGAATACAGAGGTGATCGGTGGAGTACTGAATATTTTCAGGGAAGAAGGGAACTCCTTTATTAGACCCTTTAAAACACAAGATCCGGCTACAAAAAATCTTTCTGCCCAAACAGTACTTGATATCACGCACGAAAGCCTGATCAGAAATTGGAACAAGCTCAATCAATGGGCAAATAGTGAATTCGGCTTCTACTCCACTTTCCAGGATTTCAAAAAACAATTGGACCGCTGGCAACAAAACGGTAAAAGCCGGGGGTATCTGCTGCCTGTTGGCCCACTGACCTATTTCGAAAAGTGGTATAACGACTGTAAGCCCAATAAAGCTTGGATTCGTCGGTATGCAGAGATCAGGGAAGATCCGGCACAAGCTGACCAGGAAGCTGAACTGGTGCTTGCTAATACACAAGAGTTTCTGAAAAAAAGTGCGCGAAACGAGATCATCACCAGGTCCTTCATGAAATATGGTGCGGGTCGCATTGCCACCATTGCCGCCATATTCATCATGCTGGTACTCACTGGGTTTTATTGGTACGATGCAGATCAGAAAAGGAACGATAACGTAATTGAACGAGTAAGAACGGAATCGAAAACACTGCTGAAAAGCGTTGAATTGAACAGTCAGCAAAAAGCCTTGTATCTGTTGGTGGAAGAACGGTATAATCAAGGCTCCTTATTACCCTACCTAAACTCACTTGATATCAGAACATCGGTAAGCTTGTCCATAGATGTATACAAATGGTTGCTGGATTTTGATAAAAAGCAGGAAAGTAAATTGAAAGTAGATTTGGTCTCCTTGATCACAAAAAAAATCGGTACTGATTCAATCGGGCAAGACCCGGTGCTTCAGCTTTCTGAAAATAATCGCTTCCTTATCCTACTGCTCAAGGATGATTATTATGGTACAACTCCTGGAAAGCAAACCGCAATTATGACCGGTACAGAACAATCATACGCACTCCTGCTTAAGTTTTTCCAAAACAAAAATCTGTTTAAACAGTCAGTCCCTTTTGAGCTCAACATGGCCCTTCAAATCTGGCTCACAAAAGGGAAGGCCAGCCCTGAAAAGATCTCGAAACTGATCAAGGTGATTTCGCCACTTGCAGGCACGGATGCAGAAGCCGTATTCAATACCTATTTTCCAAAAGGAAGCTTCGAGCCCAATGGACGGATCGGTATCGATTTCAATGGCGGATACCATAGTTTATCCTCCTTGTACGCAGCCGCAGGCCAGATTGAAAATATTGAATGGAGTTTTTCAAAGACACTGGAGAATAATCAGCGCGACTATTTTGACATGCCCCGGATCCTGAATAGCCATCTCCATATAGTGGGTTATCTTTACCAATACGGTCATAGAGATAAAGTGCCTGCCATGCTCAAATGGCTGGAAGCAAATACCCAGGAAAATCCGCCTCATACCATCCTCAGAAATATCGTACTTCGGTCCGGTTATATTTCGCACTTGTACAAGATCAATTCAGACCGGGACTTTTTCAGATCCACCAGGGGATACCTGTTTCCAAACCTGTTTCTGATCGATCGATCTGTATTTGACCAGATCAGTGATGATTACGAAAAGGCAGCCGGGGAGCTAAAGAATCCAGCTGAAGCAAAATTTATCGTGGCGATGAATCAGAAAAGAAAAGCCATGTTTTATTTTAAATACTGGCACGACAGAAATATGCCGATCGACACCGCGAGACTTGACCAATGGCTGGGGAAAGGTGTAGAAATATTCAGGTCCCTCGACAGCAGCTTCCTGGAAGAAAAAGTATCATCTACCGTAATCTATTTCACCGACGGCGTTCGTACATCGGAAGTGACAAGACGCAGTTTATTTCTATACCCCGATTACAAGGACGGTTGGTTCAGTGCTACCTACCACGGCGATTTTTTCTTCAACTATATGAATAGGAAGAATTTGCTGGATACCCTTTACAAAACGGCAACTGATCTTCAAAGTTTACACTATTGGGTCGCAAAAGCCTATGAGTGGAAACCCAATATTTCTACAAATTCGTTTACCCATATTCAGGAACTACCGGATCAGGTGTTAAAAGACATCCTGGATTTTGTGTCGAAACATCCGCAGGGTAAAACCTTCGATGCTAACCTGCTATACCTCATACTCGCCAATCACAGCTTTGAAAAAGGTGACACGGTCAATGGAAAGTTATATCACAGCAAACTTGAATTGAACAATCTGCCCGGATCGTTGAACAGGTATGAGTATATAGAAAAAACGTTCTTCCTGAATATGTGGGCTGGGCTTTGCAGTAACCTGGTAGGTTCGGGCATGAAGGCAGAAGCAGCCAAACTTACTGAACTACTTCCACGCGATGAGTATCGCGCATTCAGCTACATCCAGATGTCTGAAAAACTGTTTTCGCAGAACGCTGATCCGGAAAGTTTTGTCTTCCTTGACTCTTCATTTGCCAAGGCCAAAAACGTAGACTACCAGGCGCTACGATTTGAATTAAATTCAATCTTCAAGCAAGTGATGGTATTATCCGAGATTGGAAGCAACAGACTCAATGCAAAGGCTTCAGCCATGCTTAAAAATATGCCTGAAGACGAAAAAGCATTTGGCATTCTAAACCAGGTGATGGGACTGGCCAGGGAGGGTAATTATTACCGCGCACTGACTGCTGTTCCTAATACCCTGACTGAGTCCCAAGACCTGATTTGCCGAATACTCATCTTACTGGAAGCCGCAAAAGAAAAAGAAATAAAGTCCGCAGATTCATCTTGGAAGGCCATGGACAACTTCGTTTACAGATTATTTAATTATGTCAACTACTTCCCCGTTTGATGAAAAAATATAATTCCATATTCTACCTTTTATTTGTGCTGCTGATCCTTGGAGCCTTTTCCTCCATGGCCCAGAACACCTATGGCATGACCATACTGGGCATTGTGGCAGGCTCATTCAGCCTGATGTTTTTTTATCTGTTGTACAGGATAGGGAAAAGAAAAAGCCAACATAGCCTAACAGATTCAGGAGAATTATTGTGCCTCGGAATAATGGCCCTGCTAACCACCCTTCGTTTGTTTAATATCCATTTTGGATTCACCGAAATTCTCTTTACAGCGGCTGGCCTGGCACTCACGGCCATATATGGATGGAAAATGATCAGCGCATTTCAAAAACTGAAAAGCAAAAACCATCTGCTATCCCTGTTGATCCCTGCCTATTACCTGAGCATTTGCTTTTTCATTATATCGCTGATCAGTTTTTCTGTTTTTCCACAGGTGTCATTTATGCTAACCGCCCTTGCATTCTTGTTGCTGATCGTTTTCCTAATTGTTTCTCTTGCTGCAAAAGAACAGATTATTGACGCAGACCGGTTTCCCGTATTCACTTGGGTTGCCCGATACAAGGACCAGTCGATTATCTTAGCCTCCTTGTTCTTCCTCTTTACCCTATACCTGGGACTCAGCAATCAGGGACTGCTGCCCAAGCTATATACGGATCACCTGCCCCAGGCCTATTATCGGCTGGTACGGGATGCAGATACCCGAAAGGAAATCACTGTTAACGGCAAATACCGGCATGACGACTTCAAAAAGAACTATGATGCCTTTGTAGAACGCAACTTAACAGACAACCGTTAGACACCTATTTCCCCTTACCCTACTTCCATTCATCCTATTTTGAAGCCGTCAACAAACAGCCTTCGACAAAAGCCTGTATATATGCTTATTTTTATGGCTGTGCTGATATTTTGAAGCGGAATTTGCCAAATTCAGTAAATTTTCACAGGGCCACCGAATGAAAAAGATCATCATCTGTTTGTTTTACTTTTTGCCCATCTGGTGTGTAGCACAAACAGGGTTATTTGACTCTGACTCAATACTCCAGATAAAACTTTCGGGTGATATCCGGAAGTTGATGAACGACAGGCGGGATAACCCGGACGAATACCCCATTGTACTCAGTTACATGGATGGCAGCAGAGAGATCAGCATTCCCATCAGCTCACGTACGAGGGGCAATTTTCGCAGAAAATTAGGCGGCTGCATATACCCACCCATCCTACTGATTTTTAAACATCATCCGGAAAAAGAAAATACACTGTTCCATGAGCAGCAAAAATTAAAACTGGTCGTTCCCTGTAAAGACGACGACTATGTTGTAAGGGAATATATGGCCTACCGCATCTTTAATCTCATCACGCCGATGAGTTTCAAAGCCCGCCTGATTAAATTGGTGTTAGACGATGATAAAAAGAAGAACCAGGCCGCGTTTTATTCCATCCTCCTGGAAGAGGAGGACCAAATGGCCAAACGAAACAACATGATCGCGGTTGAGAAAAAGATACTCCCAATTTTAACCGACACCCGAACATTTCTAAACATGGCGGTATTCGAATTCCTCATCGGCAATACAGACTGGTCAGTGGAGTACCAGCAAAATGTGAAACTGATAGCAAATGATTCCCTTTCACAGCCTTTCACCGTGCCATATGATTTTGACCATGCCGGCCTTATTGACGCACCCTATGCCCAACCCGCAGAAGCACTGGAGCTGAGTTCCGTGAGAGAAAGACGTTACCGGGGTTATTGCCTGACAGACCTGAAAGTATACTCGGAGAGTTTTGCGGTTTTCAACAAGAACAGGAATCAGATATACTCATTGTATCAATCTGCACCGTATCTTACCAGCAGTGATAAAACCATCGCGATAAAATACCTTGATGGTTTTTATAATACCATCAATGATCCTGAAAAGATGAAAAAAGCGTTTAGCTATCCCTGTAATGAACGGGGAACCGGTGATATCATCATAAAAGGCATCAAGCATTAGAAACAATAAAATAGCGAATTTTTAAAAATGGGTGCTGCTCCAATATTACTGATCGTTATCATTGCCCAAATCAGACAAATCCTGATCAAAAACAATGTAAAACCTGAACTTCAGGAAATGTTGAAGAAGGGGCTGTATGTTGCCAGCGCCTTGCTGATTCTAAACAACGCTCCTATTGTAGGCCCTATTGCCAAATGGGTCACTTCCGGCCTTTTAATCCTGATCATTTACTTCGTTTACAACAGTAATGATCTAAGACGTTTCAGGAATTTTATGTACGCCTATATTCCTGTAATCCTGGCAAGTATTGTGAAGGACATTGTCACCCTCCTTCCCCGTTCGTGGGAAGAAACCATTGAAGACTATATTGACGTGGTCACTGTTTTTGCCTTCATCTGGATGGTTGCCATGCTGATCATTGCCAACAAGCAAAACAAAGCCTTAAGAGCAGAGCAGGCGAAACGCGAAGTAGAAGAGAAAATGAAGCAGATCGCCGAAGAGAAAAAGGCGGAACTGGAAGTACTGGTAGCGGAACGCACTAAAGAGATCCTCCGGCAAAAAGAAGAACTACAACAAGCGGTTGAAGACCTGCGGTCTACGCAAGACCAACTGGTCCATGCAGAAAAAATGGCTTCCCTGGGGGAACTCACCGCAGGGATTGCCCACGAAATCCAGAACCCGCTCAATTTCGTAAATAATTTCTCCGAAGTCAATCTTGAACTGGCCAGCGAACTGAATGAAGAACTGGATAAGTTGAATCTCTCGCAGGAGGAAAAAACACATCTGATCTCCATGGTCAATATGATCCGGCAAAACCAGGACAAAATCAATTACCATGGTAAACGTGCTGATAGTATTGTGAAAGGCATGCTGCAGCATTCCAGAACAGGAAGTGGTGTAAAAGAGCCCGTTGACCTAAACAGCCTGGTTGATGAATACGTCAGGTTGAGCTACCACGGACTTCGAGCAAAGGATAAAGGATTTAATGCCACCCTTGATATACATCTTGATCCTGCCATTGAGAAAATTCCTGCCCTCCCACAGGATTTGGGTCGCGTATTACTAAATATATTTAACAACGCGTTTTACGCGATCAATGAGAAAAAACAGTTAGGCACGGAAGGTTATCATCCTACCCTTACCGTTCACACCACACTGATTGACAAAGATCGAAAGTCTGTGCTCATCCGCATCAGGGACAATGGAAACGGAATTCCCAGCGCAGTGAAAGACAAAATTTTCCAGCCCTTTTATACAACAAAACCTACGGGCAAAGGAACAGGGCTGGGGCTTTCGTTAAGTTATGACATCATTACTAAGGGTCATGGGGGGGAGTTAAGGATGAGTTCGAAGGAAAATGAATATACAGAATTCACTATAAAACTTCCCGTTTAACAAAAACGGTCACACCAAATAAATTTTAATTGTTAGCATATGAAAATTCTTATAGTTGACGATGAAAAAGACATCCAAATGCTATTTGAACAACGGTTCAGAAAAGAACTGCGCTCAGGTGCTGTTGAATTAGCATTCGCTTTTTCAGGGGAAGATGCTTTACAGTACCTCAGCATTCACCATCACGAAGCAGTACTTATTCTTTCTGATATCAATATGCCGGGCATGAGCGGCCTGGACCTCTTGCATCATATCAAAGAACGATATGAAAATCCACCGCCCGTAGTCATGATGATCACGGCATATGGTGATGCCGAGAACTTCAATAAAGCCATGGAGTTGGGAGCAGATGACTTTCTCACAAAACCCTTAGATTTCAATATTTTGAAAGAAAAACTTAAACTGAACTAATGGCGAAAATATTAGTTGCTGACGATGAGGCGGATCTCGAATTTCTGATTAAACAGAAGTTCAGGAAACAGATAAGGGATCAACAATATGAGTTTGTATTTGCCATGAATGGCAAGCAAGCCCTTGAACGTATCGAAGAGCATCCGGATATTGATATCGTCCTCAGCGATATTAATATGCCCGAAATGGACGGGCTGACCCTACTCTCCAAACTTCATGAGTGCAGTCCGCTTATTAAGGCCGTGATCATTTCGGCCTACGGAGATATGGAGAACATACGTTCAGCCATGAACCGGGGCGCCTTCGACTTTATCCTAAAGCCTGTGGATTTCGTGGACCTGGAACTGACCATGGACAAAACCCTGGCGCATGTGAGGCAGATCAAGGAAACGATCAATGCGATCAAGGAAAACAATATCCTGAAGATGTATGTGGATGAGGCCGTACTGGATTATATGAATACTTCTGATTTTGAAGATTCTGTGTCCAGGAATGAGCATATTGATGCCACAGTAATGTTTGTCGACATTTGTGGGTTCACTTCCATTGCAGAAACCCAACCCGTAAAAGATGTAGTTGAAATGCTAAATCGCTATTTCGATGTGATCGTCAAAGAGATCCTGGATCGAAGTGGTCATGTGGATAAATTCATGGGGGATGCCGTGATGGCAGTGTTCCGGGGTGAAGGTCACCTGGAACGCGCGGTCCAGACTGCCCTGGGGATCAGAAGAACGATCGAGGCCCTTGGAATTTCAGATGAGATCAATTTCATGCCCAAAGTGTCCATCGGACTAAATACCGGAGACCTGATCTCGGGTAATATTGGTTCCACTAGTTTGAAAAGACTGGACTATACGGTGATAGGAGACGTGGTGAATACGGCCCAGCGTCTGCAGTCGGCCGCCAAACCGAGCCAGATCATTGTGAATGACAATACATTTAAGCTGCTCAAGGAGAAATTTATCTTCGAAAAACTCGGAGAAGTTGCACTAAAAAATAAGTCTCTCCCTGCCATGATCTACAACGTGGTAGAATAGGAAAACTGTTCACGATTTACCTTGTGACCAGTTTTCCTATCTCTCAAACAAAAAAGCCATTCCGTAGAAACGGAACGGCCTCAACGATTGCTTGCCATATAAAAAACTTACTTCTTCGTAGTGTCAACTGCAGCAGCAGCAACAGAATCACCAACAGCAGCAGCAGAGTCAACAACAGCAGGAGCAGCAACTGTATCAACAGTTGTTGTTACAACAGTATCTTTTGTTGCTTCAGTAGATTCAGTAGAACCACCGCATGATGCGAGGGCAGTAATTGCCAAAATTGCGAAAACCTTCTTCATTTGATTGAAATTTTTGGTAGTGATTAATGATTGTGACCATTAATACCCTTACTTCATAAAAGGTAACCTCCTGTTTTAAACTATTTTTTTCGTTGTTTTGGGTTACTATAGCCCCAAAAAAGTATTAATACCCGGCAGGTGAGCAAATATTATAAAGAAGCAGAGCTGTTAAAAAGTCTGGCGAAGAATGAAAAATCAGCCATAGACGCCATTTACAGGGATAATTATAAGCTTATACAGCAGCTGATTATCAATAATAATGGCACAGAGGACGACGCGCGGGATATCTTTCAGGAAACGCTTATCGTCCTTTATCAGAAAGCCAAATCAGACTCCTTCGAACTGAACTGCCAGATTAGGACCTACGTGTATTCGGTCGCCAGGCGCCTTTGGCTCAAGCGATTGCAGAGTAATCGCAGGTTTGAAACACCGGTGGACAATATTGAGGAAATGGTGCAGGTGGAGGAAGATGTTGAGGTTCACGAGAAGCTGGACCGGCAGTATGGGATCATGAGAAGTGCCCTGGGGAAGATTGGAGAGCCGTGCAAAAGCCTGCTGGAGGCCTTTTATATCCATAACAAGAATATGCAGGATATTTCCTCATTTTTTGGGTATACTAACTCAGACAATGCCAAGAATCAGAAGTACAAGTGCCTTATGAGGCTGAAGAAATTATTCTTTGCTCAATATAAAAATGGTAATTAATGGACCAGATCCTATTACTGGATGCCGCTGAACGCTACCTGAGGGGTGAAATGAACGACCAGGAAAGGGCCAGTTTCGAAGATTTGCGGAAAACAAATCCCGATGTTGACCAGTTCGTAGTCGAACACCACTTTTTTACGGAAGAACTCAACAGGTACGCAACCGTTAAGCGTTTCAAGGCAAATCTTTACGACGTTCACCATACCCTGAAAGAAACCGGGGATATTAGTGATATTAAACCCGCTGAAAAAGGCCGGATCGTTCAATTCTGGAAAAAATACCGTCGAACCGTCGCGGTGGCCGCCTCTATTGCAGGCGTCACGGCCCTGCTCATTAGCGGACTCACCCTTTTCTTCTCCCCCAAGGCCCCCATCAGGGATATCGAGGAACTGCGCAGGAAAGTAAACAAACTCGAGGTCAGGACCAATAGTCAGGATGTACAACTAAATGATGTAAAGAAGAAAATCGACCCCAATGCGTCTGTAACCTTTGGCGGCACAAGCTTCCTGGTAGATCCGAAAGGATACCTGCTTACCTCTGCCCATGTGGTTGCAAACGCATCACAGGTCTTTGTGCAAAATGTGAAAGGGCAGGACTATAGGGCGATGATTGTATATGCCGACAAGAAAAGAGATCTCGCCATATTGAAGATAGACGATGCTGATTTCCGGCCCCTCAGCAGCCTCCCCTATGGCTTTAAGAAATCATCTACCGATCTGTCAGAACCTGTTTTCACGCTTGGCTTTCCCAAAGACGAGATCGTTTATGGCGAAGGTTACCTGAGTGCCCTGACCGGCATGAAGGGCGATACCATGTCCAGCCAGATCACCATCTCCGCCAACCCGGGAAATAGTGGCGGACCTGTCCTGAACAGGAATGGTGAAGTAATTGGCATTCTCAACGCGCGCCAGACAACGGCAGAAGATGTTGTATTTGCCATCAAATCGAAGCATATCCTTAAATCCATTCAGGAATTGAAGGATGCAGATACAGCCGTAAACATCAAAGTACCCGCCACATCCTCCATCCGAGGCATGGAAAGGGTTCAGCAGGTGAAAAAGATCGAAGATTGTGTATATATGGTGAAAGTTGTTCTCTGACATTAACGAAAACCGATAATCGAAAAGAGGCCGGATCACTCCCGCCTCTTTTTATGTATGATTCTTCTAAAATCTCCTTCGAATATGTAATGAATGAGCTAATGAGCCAATTAGCTAATCCCAAAGCCCGCCTGGATACTCGCCGTTGCTAACCAAACTGTCTATACTTTCTTTAACCGCAGGCGCATCCTGCTTGTATGTAACGCCAAACCATGAAGAACTGGTTGGGATCACTTTAATCACCCCCTTACCCTGGCTGATGAATTCATCCGCCACAATAGGTATGAAGAACTCAGACTTGGGAACATCAATATGCTGATCCAGGAACGCTTTGAACAGTTCTTCCGAAAAAGGGAAAACATAGGGTGAAAAACACCAGAAATTCATGGATACCTTCGAATCCCTCGATATCTCTCTGGGTTCGAGATTGTCGCCACAAACAACTTTCCCGTCCTGCTCGCTGATGTTGATCCGCTCTGCAATAGAAGCGAGATTCCCATGACCATCAACCTGGCACACACCCCTGTTCACCGTACCGTGTTCAGAGAGCGTCTTCATCAACTCATATCCGATGATCGACCAGGTGTTGGTATTGCACGCTGTAGTCAGGAAACTGTACGCCTTTTCAAACGCATCCCTTCCATAAAAATCGTCCGCATTGATCACCGCAAAAGGTTCGTTAACTGCATCCCGGGCACAGAGAACGGCATGGGCAGTACCCCAGGGCTTCGTGCGGTCAGCCGGAATCTGATGGCCGCCTGTAAAAGCGGTCAGCTCCTGGTATACGTAGTCCGTTTGAACTTTCCCCTTCAACCTCGGCTCAAAAATGTTCTTGAAATTCTCCGCAAACTCCTCCCTGATGATAAACACTACTTTGCCGAACCCTGCCCTGATAGCGTCATAAATGGAATAATCCATAATGGTCTCACCAGAGGGGCCAAATGCTTCGATCTGTTTCATTCCACCGTAACGCGACGCCATGCCGGCAGCAAGTATCAAAAGGGTAGGTTTCATCTTTATTTATCAACTTTGGATGGCAAATTTACATATTAATGTATTCAAAACGACCTTTCGAGCCTTTAGACTGGCTCGATGCCATGGCCATTGAAAAGATCAGGACCCAAAAGGTCATGAATAGATTTTATGATAGAGACGACATAGAATGGGACATCCTTCGAACAGACCTTTTGCATCCCGTATGCTCAGGCAACAAGTTCTTCAAGCTCAAATACTACCTGCTTGATGCTATTCAAAGAAACCACACCACCATTAAAACATCCGGTGGGGCCTGGTCAAATCATATTGTAGCCACCGCTTTTGCGGCAAGGGCCTCAAAACTTCGCTCTATTGGCATGATCAGGGGCGAAATGCCAAGGTATAAGTCCGATACCCTCAGGGAAGCTGAAGCCCTTGGCATGACCCTGGAGTACGCTAGCCGGGCAGCGTTCCCGTCATATGAAAACCCACTTCCGGGCGAATATTTCATTCCTTCCGGCGGTTATGGGGAACTTGGCGCAAAAGGCGCCGCGGAAATACTTAACCACGTGGCTCCCGGGAAATACACCCATATCATTTGTGCAACCGGAACAGGAACTATGCTGGCCGGTTTGGCCCAGGCTGCAGCCAGCGGTAAAGTGATCGGTGTGCCCATCCTTAAATACCCTGGAATAGGTGAAGAGATTACTCACCTCACCCGCAACGATCAATACTCCTTGCTGCCGGATTTCCACGGGGGTGGATATGCAAAAAAAACACCCGAACTCCTGCAATTCATGAATGATTTTTATGAAGCTACCGATATACCCACCGACTTCGTTTACACCGGCAAACTCATGTTCGCCATTTTTCAACTCATTCATAGACAGTACTTTCCGGAAGGCAGCAGCATACTGGCAATCCACAGCGGGGGACTTCAGGGCAATAAATCCCTAAAAAAAGGGGAGCTGGTATTTTAAGAAGTCATCTCAGCTATATTTGCATTAGCAGTAATAACTGAGTTCCAGAGACGTTACCCAATATCATGGTAAAAAGTTTTGTGCTCCTCCTCTTTGTTGCCTCCATGAGCTGTCCTGTATTTGCCCAGGACAGCCTGCCAAAACTTTCTGTAAAGAGTAAGTCAGGCAAAGTTATTCTCTCATGGCAGAACCCTTTTGGCGATGTAGTCCAGATCAATATCCAGCGCTCATACGATTCTTTAAAAAATTTCAAGACCATCCTGAGTGTGGCGGATCCCTCCGCAGTTATCAATGGGTACCTCGATAATAAGCCACCCGATCTCAGGCAATTCTACAGGCTCTACGTTCAACAAAGCGGCGGAATATACTTTTTTACGAAATCATACCGGCCCGTACCGGATACCTCCAGAACTTTGGCCAAAACAAGAACAGGAGAAAAACTATGGACTGCAGGAGGTGGTCAACAGCTAAATGAATCACCCTTGGTGATTTCCCGTAACGAAGAATCCGTGATCGAATATGGCAATCCAAAAAAAATAGAAAAGAACTCTTCCGGCAAAAAGAAACTGTCCAGCACCCGCCAGATGGGAATAGATACGACAAAAGCAGATGCGCCAGACATTCAGGAAATCACGGTCCCGTCCGTTTTTGTGCACACCAATAACCAGGGCCAGGTTGTGATCGCACTCCCCCCGGAAAAAACAAATCAGTACACCCTTAAGTTCTACAGGGAAGATGGCACCCCGCTGTTTACCATGAACAAGATCCGTGAAAGCCAGCTCACCATCGATAAATCCAATTTTATCAGGTCGGGTTGGTTCAAGTTTGAGCTTTATGAGAACAACCAGTTGAAAGAAAAGAACAAGTTCTTCATACCGAAAGAGAGCTTCTGATCATCCAAATAGTCTGAAAAAGGCATTCTTCACTTCATCCCTGACCTCGTCCATTGGCAACGTATAACCCAGCTCCTGAGCCAGAGAGGTCACTTTTTTATCAACGATACCACAGGGTACAATATGATCAAAATAACTTAAATCAGTATTTACATTAAATGCAAATCCATGCATGGTGACCCATCTGCTGCACCTGACCCCCATGGCACATATTTTCCGCTCCTGCCCCCGTTTATCAGGATCGATCCACACACCCGTTTCCCCCGCACTCCTTTCCCCTTTTATGCCGTAAACTGCCAGCGTCTGTATGATGACCTCTTCGAGATTCCTCAGGTATCTGCCAATATCCGTATAACATTTCTCCAGATCGATAATGGGATAACCTACGATCTGCCCGGGGCCGTGGTAGGTTATATCTCCGCCCCTGTTAGTGCGAAAAAACGATATCCCCCTTGTAGCCCTGTCGTCTTCGCTGATCAGCACATTAGCCACATCGCCGCTCTTACCAAGCGTATAGACATGCTCATGTTCGCAAAAAAGCAAGTGATTGACCGTTGGCCATTCCATCGGGTTATTTTTTCCAGAAGTGCGCGCAGCAGCCTTGATATGGATGTTTTCACGCAACAAACTCTCCTGCAAATCCCAGGCTTCCTGATAACCGATCACCCCCAGATCCCTGAACAGTATATCCATTTCCTCAAAATTAACCCTAATTAGTAATTTCGCATATGCATATTCAGGAAGATCCGGATCTGGAACAGGGCGCAACTGACGAAACCGATGAACTTTACGAACGGTTATCCATTGTAGTGGACAAGGGACAGGAACCCCTGAGGATAGACAAATTCCTTCAGCAACGGATCGTGAAGGCAACCCGGAACAAGATCCAGAAAGCCATCGAACTCGGCCACGTGTTGGTGAACGAAAAGCCCGTCAAGACAAATTACAAGATCAGACCCGGCGATTCCATCATTACCTATTCGGAAACCGTTCCGGAATCTTTTGAAGTACTGCCGGAAAAAATGGACCTCAATATCGTTTATGAAGACGAGGATATCATGGTGATTAATAAGCCTGCAGGCCTGGTGGTTCATCCCGGCAGCGGCAATTACAGCGGTACCCTGCTCAACGGTATCGCCTGGTATCTTAAACAGCAACAACCGGACCTTGACGAGAACACCCTTCCAAGATTTGGCATGGTGCACCGGATAGATAAGAATACCAGCGGCCTCTTGCTGCTGGCAAAATCAGACAAAGCAGCGGTTGATCTGGCCAACCAGTTTTTCGACCATACCGTGGAACGAAAATATCTTGCACTGGTGTGGGGTAATTTTGACGAAGACGAAGGAACCGTCACGGGCCATGTTGGCAGACACGTGAAGCTCAGAAAGATCATGGATGTGTTCCCCGACGGAGAACATGGTAAGGAAGCCACTACCCATTATAAAGTAGTTGAAAGATTCAATTATGTGACACTGATCGAATGCAGGCTGGAAACCGGAAGAACCCACCAGATCAGGGTACACATGCAGCATATTGGCCATTCCCTGTTTAACGATGATACCTATGGCGGCGACCGCATCGTGAAAGGAACCATCTTCACCAAATACAAACAATTTGTAGAAAACTGCTTCGCCATCTGCCCCAGGCATGCCCTTCACGCGCAGACCCTCGGTTTCACACATCCCAGGACCAGGAAAAGGATGATCTTCAACAGTGAAGTGCCGGATGATATCGAGGCTGTTCTTGAAAAATGGAGAAGGTATACTACCGCGAAAAATCAAACAACGTAGCTGTAAAAATACCCCGCTCTTTCTTTTTGGTGATCACACTCCAACGGCCGTTATATCGGATCAGGGAGGGAACCAATAACTCCTGAAAACGGGTAAGTTCCACTTCCATGTCTACATTAAACGCGTATATACCTGCCCCGTAACTAAGGGAATAATACCGTGAGACCACGTCAAACGTGGTATAATCGAACCATGTACTCATCTTGTCGATGACCAGCTTATCAGGATCCCCACCCTCGGCCTCTGTTTTTCCGGTCACATTGAATACGTAAAAAGGCTTCCCGTTCTTCTCCCGGATGTCTATGTCGAAATGATACCAGCGCGACATATCATCGTCGAACATAGCCGCCTTATCACCCATCAGCGGAATGCCGGGGATCTTCATGCCCGGATTAAAAAAGAGCATCTTCAGCTGCTCTTTATGCTTTTCTAAGCCCGACTTATTCCTCAAACTCCTGTCGGCCCCTTTTACCATATTGGTTTCTCCGCAAATGGTATCATAGGCGAAAAAAAGGGAGGCATACAGCTCCGCAGTGTAATAATTATACCCGCCCTTGCTGTTGTAAAAATCACCTTTGATTTCTTCCGTTTCTTTTTTCGTGTACCGGCAACCGTTAGCAACGTACTGGCGGGTTCTGCTGTTAAGCGTTGCACTGGTATTCCCCTTTTTATCCATCATCCGGATATCGTTGAGGGCGGAAAAATTAAGTATGCGCAGGTTCTTGAAAGCCTTATAAAAACTGGTGTCCACCTTGATCTTGTTGACAAAGCCCCTGACATCCGTATGACTTCTGATGATCACCTCGGAAAGCGTGATCACACGACCGTCAATAGTATCTTTCTGCTGGCCTCTCCCCCCGCTGCAAATCAACAGCAAAATGACAAGCAATGATATGGGGTGAAGCTTGAAAGGCATCCCTATTTTTGAAACATCATGCGGTAGTCCACGCGGACCTTCCCTCTCGAGATGTCGTCCAGCTTCCCTTTAATTAGTTTTCTTTTCAGCAGTGAGATGCGGTCAATAAAAAGCTTTCCCTCTATATGGTCATACTCGTGCAGAATAACCCGGGCTGTAATACCATTGAAGGTTTTTGTGTACACATTGAACTCTTCATCCTGATACTCCAGCACCACTTCCTCGTTTCGTGAAATATCTTCGCGGATCTTAGGTATACTCAGGCAGCCTTCGTTATACGCCCACTCTTCACCATTCAGGCTTACTATACGCGCGTTGATGAACACATGCTTAACACCCGGCCCGTCGGGATAATCATCTTTCTCGTCATCGTCCATATTCTCGAAGATCTGGGTAGAATCGATCACAAAAAGCCTGATGGCACGGTTGACCTGCGGTGCAGCCAACCCTACGCCATTGGACCCATACATGGTTTCCCACATATCGTCTATCAGCTTGTCCAACTGGGGATATTCGGGACTGATCGGTTTTGCCACCTCCCGCAAAACGGGATGACCATAGGCAACAATTGGGAGTATCATGGCGCAAAATTAATGAATCAGCGGGAAAATCACTATCCGGGAAGCGGCGGGCAGGGGGATTGAAGGGTTTAAGCTGTTCGGAACCAGAGGCTACTTTGTTAGTGACCTTTGCCTAACGGCTTCTGGTTTCCAGGTATTCCTGTAAAAGCAATGTGGCTGCAATCTCATCCACATTGGCCTTATTTCGACGGTCTTTTTTCTTCATCCCCATATCGATCATGGCGCGGGAAGCCATTTTGGAACTGTACCTTTCATCAACGGTCACCACCTTTACCCCCGGAAAATGTCTTTTGAGTTTCTTCACAAATTCTGCTGCGGCAGCTGTTATATGGGTTTCTGAATCATCCAGATTCCTTGGATCTCCAACTACTATGGTTTCTACCGCTTCTTTTTGCAAATAGTCTTTTAAAAAAACGAGGGCCATATGTGTTTCTACCGTAGTCAGTCCCTGGGCAATGATCTGCAAAGGATCCGTCACTGCCAGCCCGGTTCTTTTACGCCCATAGTCTATGGCTAATATCCTCATTTTATACAAATAGATCGGTGATCACAAAAATCGCAAATACCACACTGGCTACCCCGTTTGCTGTCATAAAGGCCAGGTTCACCCGTTTGAGGTCATGCGGCTTTACAATGCTTTGCTGGTAGATCAACATACCGCAGAAGATGACCACACCAGCCCAGTACCAAAGTCCAAATCCGCCATACCAACCTGCAACCACCACAAATAAGGCGGAGACCACATGCAATATGCGGGATACCCTTAATGCATTTTTCTTACCTACAGAAGCGGGTATGGAATACAACTGCTGCGATTTGTCGAACTCCTCATCCTGCAGCGCATAGATGATATCAAACCCACTTACCCAGCATATGACCGCCAGCGAAAAAAATATAGGCAGCAGCGTAAATTGGGCAGTAACTGCGAGGTAGGCCCCGATGGGCGCGAGGGAAAGCCCCAACCCCAATATAAGATGACAAAGTGGTGTAAATCTCTTGGTATAACTGTACCCAAGGATCACCAATAGGGCAACGGGCGAAAGAAAGAAACAGAGCGGATTGATAAACCAGGTGAACGCAGTAAAAAGCACACAGTTGACAATGGTGAACATCAGGGCATTCTCAGGCTTAATAATGCCCTTGGGAATTTCCCGAACCAATGTCCGCGGGTTTTGTGCATCGTAATGTCGGTCGAGGTAACGATTGAACGCCATCGCAGCCGTTCTTGCCGTGACCATACAAGCCAGTACCAGCAGCAGCAGTATATAAATGTCCCGGGAGAAAATATCCGTCAGCCGGCCTTCCTCCAGAATCACATCAGGGCTCCCTTTAAAGGGGATCTCACCAAACTTTTTATGAAACAATCCGATAAAAAAACCCACCAAAGCAAATGGCAGGGCGAAGATGGTATGGGAGAATTTGATGAGCGAGAGGTAATTCTTTACGGTAGACATGCGCTGCAAATGTACGAAGAGGGAATAACTCTTTTAAACACGGCGCTCCAGCTGTTGTTTTTTGTGCATCTCCCAAAGTGCGATACCAGCCGCTACAGAAATATTAAGCGAATGCTTCATGCCCAACTGGGGGATCTCAACACATGCATCACATTGCGCAATCACCCCGGCCTGCACCCCTTCCACTTCATTTCCAAAGATCAACGCTATTTTCCGGAGGGTTGGAAAGCTGATCTGGTGAAGCGGAACACTACCCTCCGCCTGTTCAACTGCAAAAAGCAGGTAGCCCGCCTCCTTTAATTGTTGCATGAGGATGGCGATATCCGGTTCATATTTCCACTGCACGGTTTCTGTGGCCCCGAGGGCCGTTTTATGAATGTCGCGGTGCGGTGGACAGGGTGTGTACCCACACAGATAGATGGCTTCCACCAGGAATGCGTCGGCCGACCTAAATACCGAGCCTACATTGTGCATGCTCCTCACATTGTCGAGAACAACGACCATGGGCGACTTATCAGCCGCATGAAATTCGTCGACAGACTTCCGGCCAAGCTCTTCCATGGAGAGTTTTCGCATACTGCAAAGATATGTTCGCCAGGGGCTTGAAAGCCGCTATTTTCTTTTCCACAATGAGGATAACACCCACATTGCCAAAAGACCTATCCCTATTTTTGCCGGCGTTATACCATGTCAAAGACGGCAGACACTCCACTTATGCAACAGCATCGGGCAATCAAGCAAAGATACCCCGATGCCATCCTGTTGTTTCGCGTGGGTGATTTCTATGAAACTTTTGGTGAAGATGCCGTGATCGCTGCTGGTGTTTTAGGCATCACACTGACCAAGAGAAATAACGGATCAGCCTCTTCTTCAGAATTGGCAGGGTTCCCACATCATTCATTGGACACCTACCTGCACAAACTGGTTAAAGCCGGTTACCGGGTAGCGATCTGCGATCAGCTGGAAGATCCTAAACTCGCAAAAGGAATTGTAAAGCGCGGAGTTACGGAACTGGTGACTCCGGGCGTAGCCACAAACGACAAATTGCTGGAACACAATTCCAATAATTTTCTTTGTGGCATACATTTTTCTGGTGAGATCCACGGAATAGCATTCCTCGACATGTCAACTGGCGAATTCTTTGTTGCGGAAGGCAACACCGAATACATTGATAAGCTACTGCAAACTCTTAAACCAGCAGAAGTCATCTATCAAAAAAATCAGCAGAAATTTTTTAAGGAAACATTTGGCGCCCGTTTTTATACATACCCTCTTGAAACCTGGATCTTTGATGAAGTATACGGTGAAGAACAGCTACTGAAACAATTCAACACCCACTCCCTGAAAGGATTTGGTGTGGAAGACCTGCACGCGGCCATTACAGCTGCCGGTGCAGTTCTCCATTACCTGAAAGACACTGAGCATCCAAACCTCCGACATATCACGGCTGTCCAGCGGCTTAGCCGCGAAGACTACCTTTGGATGGACCAATTCACGATCCGAAATCTTGAACTGCTGGGCAATGGAAATCGTGAAGCCACCTCCCTACTCAAAACGCTGGACAACACGGTGTCGCCCATGGGTGGCAGGCTGTTGAAAAGGTGGATCCTTCTTCCCATCATTGACATGGTAAAGATCAATGAACGGCTTGATGCGGTGGAAGAACTCATCAGGAATCCTGAAGAAAAGGAAACTGTCTGGCAAAACATCAAACATTGCGGGGATATTGAAAGACTGGTGAGTAAAGTTCCTTCGGGAAAGATCAATCCCAGGGAAATGAAACAGCTCGCCAGGGGACTGCACCATGTTGAGGAGATCAAAAAAGTACTCTCTTCCTCTACTGATCCCTACCTCGCTAAAATGGCATCAAACCTGGATTTTTGTCCCGTGATCAGGGAAAAAATACAACAGAACATTGTTGAAAATCCACCCGTGCTATCTGGTAAGGGCGGACTGATAGCTAGTGGCATTCATGCAGAGCTGGACGATCTTCGAAACATATCTACTACCGGTAAAGAGTACCTGCTTCTAATCCAGCAAAAAGAGATCGAGCGAACAGGTATTTCTTCACTGAAGATCGGCTATAACAATGTTTTCGGATATTATCTCGAGGTCACCCATTCACACAAACAGAAAGTCCCGGCCGAGTGGATCAGAAAACAGACACTGACCAATGCAGAAAGATACATTACACCAGAACTGAAAGAATACGAGGAAAAAATTACGGGAGCTGAAGAGAAGATCATCAGTATTGAAGCCGAGATCTTTAACCAGCTGATCCGCGACCTACACGAATATATTCTACCCATGCAAACGAACGGCCACATCCTGGCTGTTGTAGATTGCCTTTCCTGCTTTGCACACGATGCAGTGCAGTATAATTATCGCAGGCCCATCTTGCATGAAGGTGATACTCTTGAACTTACCGAGTCAAGGCATCCCGTGATCGAAAGAAACCTGGCGTCTGATCAGGCTTATATTGCAAATGATATTTTGCTCGATAAAAACACCCAGCAGATCATTATCCTTACCGGGCCAAATATGAGCGGTAAAAGCGCGGTCCTTCGCCAGACGGCGCTGATCACCCTGATGGCCCATATGGGTTGCTTTGTACCTGCACAACAAGCAAAGATCCCGCTGACCGATAGGATCTTCACGCGAGTAGGCGCCAGTGATAACCTGAGTGGCGGAGAATCCACATTTATGGTGGAGATGAACGAAACCGCCAGCATCATCAACAATATTTCACCGCGCAGCCTGATCCTGCTCGATGAAATTGGAAGGGGTACATCCACCTACGATGGAATTTCTATTGCATGGAGCATCGTAGAATTCCTGCACAGTTCACCATCAAAACCGCTTACCCTTTTCGCTACGCATTATCATGAATTGAATGAACTGGAAAATATCCTTCCCGGTGTAAAAAACTTTCATATTACCAATAAGGAATCCGGCAATAAGATCATCTTCCTCAGGAAGCTGGCCAGTGGCGGAAGTACCCACAGCTTTGGTATACACGTGGCCCGTATGGCGGGTATGCCACCTTCTCTCATCAACAGGGCCAATGAAGTCCTTACAAAACTGGAAGAGAACAGGGGCAGTGACGATATCAGCAAAACGGCTGAACAACTGGCTGCGCCTAAAGTACAGCTCTCCATTTTTGATGCCCATAGTGACACTTTCTATGAGATCCGAAAACTGCTGGAAGACCTTGATATCAACAGGCTTACACCCATCGAAGCCATGATGAAGCTGAACGAGATCAAAGGGAAACTGAACTAGGCTGTCTTCGATCTACCAGTCGCCCAATCCGTGAAAGGATAGCAAATACCCCCATAATGACTGCCCGCCCGCCATTACTTCATCAGCCACGCCGTTACATCAGCCAACTGTTGGTCGGTCATTTTATTTGTAGCGGGGTCAGGCATAAGACTGCCTTGTTGCTTTTCCTTTTTGGATATTTTATCGACGGCCACATGATGACTGGTTCCTGCAACATCTTTTAATACCAGGGCATTTGTATTTTCGGATACTATAAAGCCGTACAGGGATTCGCCGCCTTTCATGCTGATCAACCATGGCTCATAACCAAAAACGATGGCAGCGGAAGGATTGATGATCGCATCCATCATTGCTATCTTATCGAACTTGTTCCTGATACCCGTCAATTCAGGACCAATTGATTTTCCAATCCCATCCTTCTGGTGACAGGAACCGCAGTAAGTGGTGAATACCAACTTACCCTTGTTGCCGTCCCCACGCATACCCGCAATTTTCTCTATAGAATATTGAACCTCATTCCCCGGCTTCTTGAAGTATTTTCCTGCCTGCACCCTCACCACTACATCCGGGTTATTGAATATTCTGTCCCCCACGTATTTAGTAAGCTCTGGCGTAAGGAGCTTCTCCTCTGCCATTGAGATCAGCATTTGCCCGCCTAATGAATCAGCCGCCATTTCGCGGATCTTACCCTTACGCTCATCCGCGCTCTGGTGCTCATCCAAAATGATCCCACGATTCACTTTCATCCTCGCGAGCTTTCTTTGATACGCGGTATTCAGATCCACCTTTGACCAATCCATGAGGCTGAACCAGTCGTTGCTTTGCCTGAAAGAAAGCCAGTAAGTCGATTGTTCCGCAACGTCTTTCAATGGCGCTTTCGATAAGTCCAACATCGCCTGTACTGCCTGCGGATGATTGATGAACGATATGGCCGTCAACGCAGCACTACGCTGGTCTGAGGCGAGCTGTGAAGACGATGCACGAGCCTTAAGGTCCTGCAATGCCGAAAGGGGGTGAAGTCGCCACGCCAGGTCAGACATCTCTGCATTCCATTCCAATGGTCCGTTTCCTGATGCAAGTATTTTTTTTGCTTCGGCATAGTAGCTTTCGGCCTCTTTATCCATGGCTGCGCCGAGGGTTTCTAAATACCATCGGTCGCCAGCCTTGTAGTTCTTCATCAGCTGTATCAACAAAGGCCTCGATCCCTGCGGATCGATATCCCTTAACGATGCAGCCACTTCCCGCCTTACAAAAGGTGATTGATCGTTGACCATTTCTGCCGCTAAAGACAAACTGTCTTTCGAGCTTTTAAGAAGCGCCTTATAGGCCACAGCTCTCATTTGCTCATCGTTATGATGCAGTAAGCCGCGCACCTTTTCAATTCCACCGGCACCGAGTTGCGATAACAACCATACTGCCCGCGCGCGGATGTAACGATTTTCATTGTTTAATAATTCCCCAACAGGACCTGTGGCAGACTCCCCTTTCTTCAACAGCCTTTCAAAGCCCAGATTCCTAACGTTGATAGCAGGGCTCATCAACGCATCTATCTGACCCTCCGTGGTGGCCATGTCATACACCGGACGTTTCAACTTTTTATTCTTTGGCGATATTCGGTAGATCCGTCCATATCCCTTACTGTCCTTCATCTGGTGACCACCCACCACGGGATCATACCAATCCGCCACAAACAGTGACCCATCTGTTCCAACCGTAACATCACTCGGCCGGAACCACATTTCTTTTTTCCGGTTAAACGAAGTGTCGTTCCAAACATATCGTTCATTGTCTTCTTTCAATGATGTCACAATATTCATTCGCTTACCCAGATCAAAACCGGAACGCTGAATGGCAGGAAGAAATCCAAAAATCGTATTGCGCCCTGCATCCGCGCTCAGAAACATGCCGAGGTATTGCTTGCCGAGGGCGTCAGTTTCAATAACCGTAACCCCGGTTGGGGCACCTGATCCGGTATTGTGCCCGGCTGGCATCACTCCGGGATCTTCCTGGTGCCAATGGGCCTGAAAGATACCCTGACCAGGCCTCTGGTCTGCCTGCCAGTAACGGCTTCCATCTGTACTGAAGAAACCAGCGTTGCCGCCTTCCATCAGCCAGGTAGCGCGACAAGTCACCACCTGATCGTCGTTATCGTTCTGCCACAACTGACCGTAAGAGTCCGGTATCACTTCGTACGAATTCCTGAAATTATGACCCATCACCTTCAACCCACGGCCCTCTTTATCCATCCTCAGGGCCAATCCCCCTACCCAAACCTTGCCATCATCCGATTTCATGTTGCCCTGATTGGTTATGTTATATGGCGTACCACCAGTATAGATACTTCCGGAACGCAGGGTCCATCCTGCGCGATCGGTGACAACATGGGGGCCCGCATTACCGGTATTGAAATACCACTGGCCATCCGGGCCTGCATAGACGGCATGCAGGGAATGATCATGATCGAGCCCGCCAAATCCTTTCAACAGAATTTCTTTTTTGTCGGGCACATCATCACCGTTTTCATCTGTATATATGATCAGATTGGGAGAACATGAAACGATCACCTGATTCCCGATCACGGCAATGCCAACCGGCGATACCAGGTCCCGGTCCTGCACAAACACAGTGGATTTATCCGCCTTTCCATCCTGATCGGTATCCTCCAGGATCACCACCCGGTCACCACGGCTGTGATGCAACGTCTTCCCCGAATCATTATTAAAGTTTCTGTAGTTCACGGCCTCCGTTACCCACACTCGGCCTTTTGCATCCACGTCCATGTTGGTAGGATTGTAGAACATGGGTGATTCGGCCCATACTTCCGCCGTCAAGTCACCGGGCAAAAAAAGTTCCGCTTTCTCTCCATATCCAGAAAATATCGGAAGCGAAAAGAAAATAAAAAGGAAATACTTCAGCACGATCAGGCTTTAAACGGAGTAAAATGAGAAGAAAGAAAATCCTTGTTATGGCGGTAGGCCGTCAACACATCCAGGTTACCCGGCATCGCCCCCTCGATCTGCATCCAATGGTCACCGTGGTATCCAACATCAGAAAGCATATCGCTCACGCCTTTCCAGTCCACACTGCCCTTTCCGAGCAAAAATCCATTCTCTTTCATATGCAGTTCGCAAACCATCTCCTTGCCGAGCTTCTTAAACTCTGCAATTGGATCATGGCCGGCATCAGCAGTATTCCTGAAATCGTAATACACCTTAACGCTGGAGGAACCGACCGCGTCTATGATCCGCATATGACCCGCAGCATCCAGGTAAGATTCGATACCCAACGTGATGCCTTTTTTCTCTGCCTTGCGGGATACTTTTTTCAGGCGTGAGATCACCTCTTTCATGCCTGCTTCGTCATTCCGCAGATCATTCTTTGAGAAAAATGCGAGCAAAATAACGGTAACGCCTAACCGCTCAGCAACGTCGATGGAATCATCAACCCACTGCTCTGTCCTGGGATCTGATTTATAGGGCACATTATTGAGCTCGCCGATGGCAATACTTGAAATAGCTATCCCCGATTCCTTGGAAGTTTTCAAAAACAGATCCTGCACCTCTTTTTTCCGCAGATGCAAATCGTTCTGTTCAGATCCCATATTAACCATTATCCCGGATAGCCCAATGTCTTTCGCCAGCCCAAAAGCTGCAGGATCACTGCTTTTGCCCAATGACCAATCGCAGGCACCGATGTGGAAGCCTTTCTTCTCAAAACTGGCCAGTTCCCCGGAAACCAGAAGCGGAGCCAGTGAATATTGCAGAAAATCTCGTCGGGTGATCATAATGGAGCAGAAATTAAGCAGTAATCCGCAAAAAATCAAAACTTCATTGCCTCCGCCGTGCTCACTTCTTTACAAACCTCATCATATCAACCCCTTTGGATTTCAGGAGCAGTTTTCCATTATCGATCGCATAGCCGTCAACCATGGCCAGGGTTTTCAGAAAAGTCTGCTCGCCGTTACCCGGACAAGCCATCATGGTAGAGATTGGGGGTTTGAATTGTATACCTGTTGCTGAAGTCACCAGCTTTCCACCCATCCCGTTACAACTCGTATTACCTTTGTACTCATCACCACCTTCATAGATGAGCACAGGTTTTTTATCCGGGTAAAGTCCGTCGAAAGCGATCCTCGGGCCTGTGATATACTCCAGTTCCCAGGTCCCTTTAAATGCTTCCGGCAAGGTGCCAGATACATCAGCGCCTTTGAAAGTAGCCAGCACGGTACTCCCACTGTAAAGACTCATGACATTATCTTTAATACTCCAGTTGGTCACCTGCTCAAAGGCCTTTAAGAAGGGCTGCTCCGTTTCATTACCCGGACAGGCCATTCGCGTTACTGCCAATGGCGAGAAGGTCATACCATGCCCTTCTTTCAACTCCATCGTCCCATTCATTACATTACATCCCGTATTTCCGGTTACTTTACTTTTCTCACCCGGAGAAAAAAGAAGCTTCGCTTTGGTTTCGCCAACTTCTTTACCACCCAATGTGGTCAGGTTCCACTGATACCTGTACAGATCCTCACTGCCACCCGTCAAATCAGGTTGCGATAGCTTCTTCTGCGAGGTGCACGACAATACCAAACCTGTCAGTGTGAGGACCAATGCAAAAATTCTCATGGCGTTTTTTTTCAAATATAGACATGCCGGCCCGCTCAATTGTTCCAGACTTGTTTTAAATCCTGATCCGGATCATGAACATAATGTTTGTGGGTAAGAAAAAAATCCGTCAATTCGCCCTGCTAAACAGGGCATGATTTATGGAAAAAAGCTTGTATTACCACGACTACCTGGAATTGAATAAAGTACTCGATGCGCAGCACCCAAAAAGCTTTGAGGACGGTCAGGCCTATGCCCATGATGAAATGCTGTTTGTGGTGATCCACCAGGCCTTTGAACTTTGGTTTAAACAGATTCTCTTCGAACTGGACTACGTGCTCCATGTTTTTTCGAAAGAAAAGATCAACGATAACTCAGAGGATATGAACCTGGTTGTGCATCGGCTTCAACGGGTTCGAAAGATCATGGAATTGTTGAATCAACAGGTAACCGTTTTGGATACCATGACGCCTCTCGATTTTCTGGAATTCCGAAACCTGCTTACCCCCGCTTCCGGTTTTCAGAGTGTTCAGTTTCGCCTTATTGAAGCCAGCTTGGGCCTTGAAATGCAAAACAGGCATCGACAGGATTATTACAAGCGGGCCAACCAGGGCGGATTCGACGAAGCAGATCTGAAACAGATCAATGAAACGGAGGGCAGGCATTCGCTGATAAATCTGATTAACCGCTGGCTGGAAAGAATGCCATTTTTTAACATGGAATTCTGGTCTTCTTACGAGCCTGTACACCATAATGACCGGGAGGGACACCCTTTCTGGAAAGACTATCGGGCTATATACGGGGCTGGACTAACGGAAAACGAAGCCGGGAAGATCACGGACTTCGACTATGTTTTCCTGGAAAAAGCCTTGCCTCCCGACATGCAGGAAAGAAGCCATCTTTTAAGGTCACAGTTGTCGGCATCCGCCATGCAATCCGCTTTATTTATCATGCTCTATCGCGACTTCCCGGTGTTTCAGCAATCATTTCGGGTGCTGGATATCCTCATTGAAATCGATAACGCGTTAGCAGCCTGGAGGCATGCTCATTTCAGGATGGTGCGCAGGATGATCGGCATGCGTGTGGGTACGGGTAACACTACAGGGTCTGGTTATCTCGAAGGAGCCGCGGGCAGTCACTACATTTTCCGGGACCTTGCCGGCTTGTCGACCTATTTAATTGAAAGAAGAAAACAACCTGCTCTTCCTGAAGAGTTGATCAGAATACTAAGCTACAAAGGGTAGTACTACACCAAAGTCTTTAGTTTCTCTATTACCGCGTCTACCTCTTCCATGGTGTTGTTCTTGCAGAAAGAGAACCGTACCGCGGTAATATCGGGGTCGTTATGAATGGCCCTGATCACATGAGACCCCTGGTTGGCCCCACTGCTGCAGGCACTTCCACCAGATGCACAGATATGATTGATATCGAGGTTGAACAATAACATCTCTGAGCGGGCAGTGAGTGGAAAACCTGCGTTGAGAACCGTGTACAGGCTCCGCCCAGCAGGATCACCGTGAAACAGAACTCCTGGAAAATTCTTCTTCAGTTGCGCCATCATATAAAGCTTCAGACCCTGCATATGGGCATGGTCCCGTTCATAATTCAGCGTGGCCAGTTCCAAAGCTTTTGCAAAACCAACAATGCCATAAAGATTCTCCGTGCCCGCCCTCATATTTCTTTCTTGTCCACCACCATGGATAAATGGGTGGATCTTGATCTCCTCGTTGATGTACAGCAAACCCACTCCTTTGGGTCCGTGGAATTTATGGCCCCCGCCCGTAATGAAATGAACATATGTTTCACGAAGGTTGAATGGAAAATGCCCCACTGTTTGCACCGTGTCTGAATGAAAAATGGCACCGTATTTTTTGCAGAGTTCCCCCGTAGCAGGCAGGTCGATCATATTGCCGATCTCATTATTGGCATGCATCAGGGAAACAAGGGTCTTCTCACTTGATTCTTGCAAGAGACGTTCGAGGTCCTCCATATCAACATGTCCGCTGGGAAGAATTTTGACATACGATAATGCCACTTCCCCCCTGCTTTTCAGGTATTCGACAGTGTGCAGCACGGCATGGTGTTCAATAGGCGATGTGATGATGCGGGTGCACACCAGGTCACGGACCGCGGAAAAAATGGCGGTATTGCTGCTTTCTGTCCCTCCGCTGGTAAAGAAGATCTCCGCGGGATTCGCGCCCAGTATTGTAGCCACGGTTTTCCTGGCTGTTTCAATGGCCAGCCGCGATTCCCTGCCATACGAGTAGATGGAAGATGGATTGCCAAATTTCTCAGCAAAATAAGGCATCATTGCTTTGAGCACCTCTGGGTCAAGGGCCGTAGTAGCAGCATTGTCGAAATAAATTCTCATAACTCGACGCAAAATTACGAAAAACATGACCAACTAGCGGATTAGCGGATTGACGGATTAGCGGATTATCGGATTGACGGATTGACGAATCCGCCAATCCGTCAATCCGCCAATTCAAATAGATTCCCGAATATCATGCATCAGCCTCATCGCAATATTATTGGCCGTTGTTTCGAAATTGCTTTCCGCGATGATCCGGATGATGGGTTCCGTATTACTCGATCGAAGATGTACCCAGTCGTTATCAAACTCGATGCGCAGTCCATCTTCCGTGTTTACGGGATGACTTTTGTATTTGATTCTGATCTTGTTGAAAATAGAATCCAGGTCGAGCCCCTGCTCCAACTCCATTTTATTCTTGATGATGAAATAATCCGGGTATGATCCCCGAAGTTGCTTTGCACTTTTCTCAGAGCTCACCAAATGAGTGATAAACAAAGCGATACCTACCAGGGCATCGCGGCCATAGTGCAGGTCGGGCAGAATGATCCCCCCGTTTCCTTCACCTCCGATCACGGCATTCACCTCCTTCATTTTTTTCACCACGTTCACTTCACCAACGGCACTCGGGAAATACTCGCCTCCATGCTTCACCGTAATATCCTTCAAAGCACGGGACGAGGAAAGATTACTCACTGTATTGCCTTTTCGTTTTCCGAGGACATAATCTGCTACGGCAACAAGGGTATACTCTTCGCCGAACATCGATCCGTCTTCACAAACCAACACCAGCCTGTCTACGTCCGGATCAACAGCTATGCCCAGGTGCGCACCGGACTTATTCACTTCTACGGATAATTGGGATAAATTCTGCGGGAGCGGTTCGGGATTATGAGCAAACTTGCCGTCCACTTCACCATTCAGCAAAATGATATCCTTGATGCCCATGGCCTTTAGCAACTCAGGAACAAAAATCGCTCCCGTGCTGTTCACCGCATCCACCACGATCTTGAGTTTCTTCTTCTTTATCGCCGCAACATCCACCAGGTCCAATGCCAGAATCGCATCTATATGCTTCTGCATGTAACTGTGGTTTTCCGAATAATTGCCCAGCTTCTCAACAGGAGCAAAACTGAAACTTCCGGATTCTGCGCGCGCCAGTACATCGGCCCCGTCTTCACCCGATATAAATTCTCCCGCTGCATTCAGCAACTTCAGGGCGTTCCACTCCCGGGGGTTATGGCTGGCGGTGATAATAATTCCGCCGGCCGCCATTTCCGAAGTAACGGCAATTTCCACCGTGGGTGTAGTGCTCAATCCCAGATCAACCACATCTATCCCAAGGGCTACCAGCGTGTTACTCACCAAACTACTCACCATAGGCCCGCTCATCCGGCCATCACGGCCGATCACAACCTTCCTTTTTCCGGTTTTATCAACCAACCAGCTTCCAAAAGCTGCGGTAAATTTCACAACGTCAATAGGGGAAAGGGTATCGCCGGGCTTTCCACCGATAGTGCCCCTGATACCGGAAATACTTTTTATCAATGCCACAGATCACAGGTTTAGAAACGCGAAAATATGCCAATCTCAAAAGGGATGGGTGAAAAGTTGAAAAAAAGCTTTCGCTTGCTTTCTTAACGGCCGGAAGGCCAGCAATGGCCAGTTATTCAGCATCGAAGCAGGATTTACCAGCCACGGATAACCGACAAGGACGGAAATACGAACCGGTTTATCCCCCAGACAGGTGCCCATGCAAGAGCCAAAAGATGAAAGAGGGCGGATTTACTATATTTGCGCATGGTATTATTGGAAGAGCTGTCTTTTTTCCAGAAACTGGTGCATGCTGATTACGCGTTGATGCTTAAGATCAACCGCGATTGGCAGTCGCCACTATTCGATACCGTTTCCCTGTTTATCAGGGAATCCACATTCTGGGTACCTCTCTATGTTTTTCTGCTGCTGATGGCCACCATTAACTTTGGCAGACAGGGATTCTGGTGGGCCGTAGCCCTGATTGGACTGGTGGCGCTCACCGACCTGTTAAGCAGTCATGTGATCAAAGAGGTCTTATACCGACCCCGGCCATGCAGGGACGAGGTGATGGCCCATAAGATCCGTTTTCTGGCAAAAACATGTGGAATGAATGGAAGCTTTACTTCTTCGCATGCCACCAATCATTTTGCCATCGCCATGTTCGTATATCAAACCCTGAGGTCACGTTTTTCGTGGTGGGGAATAGCTTTTTTATGGGCAGGATTGATATCCTATGCCCAGATTTATGTGGGCGTGCATTATCCGGCGGACATTCTTGGAGGAGCCCTCCTGGGAAGCTTTGCAGGATTTATTGCAGCCCGCTTATTCAATCACCAAACAGGCCTCGGCCTAACTAATGAATGAAATTCTGATCCTGATAGGTCTTATCTTACTAAACGGTTTTTTCTCCATGGCTGAGATCGCCCTGGTATCTTCCAGAAAAGCCCGCCTCGAAACCCAGGCAAACAAAGGGGATGCAAGGGCAAAGGCAGCCCTTAAGCTGGCTAATAAGCCCGATAATTTCCTTTCCACCGTACAGATCGGTATCACCCTGATAGGCATTCTGACTGGTATATACTCCGGAGATAAGATCATCGATGATGTAAAACGCTGGCTGGAACAATTCCCGTCTGTTCAGTCTTATGCGAGCGGACTGGCCACCGTGCTGGTTCTGATACTTGTTACTTTTTTGTCGTTGGTCCTTGGCGAACTGGTTCCCAAAAGAATCGGCATGGCAGCTCCGGAAGCGATCGCCAAACTGGCTGCTGCACCGATGAGCCTGATCAGTAAGATGACCTTCCCGTTCGTATGGCTGCTCACCTTTACCACCAACATGATCGTAAAGCTGTTTAACATGAAGTCGCGCGACAATATGGTTACAGAAGACGAGATCAAAGCGATCATCAGTGAAGGAACAGAAACCGGAGCCATTGAAGCCCAGGAACAGGAGATCATTGAACGGGTATTCCACCTCGGCGACCGGAACATCACCTCACTGATGACCCACCGGAGCGATATCATCTGGTTTGAGATCAACGACAACGAAAACAGCATCCGCGAAAAGATCTTACAGGAGCCGCACTCCGTATACCCGATCTGCGACGGCAGCATAGACAACATAAAAGGTATTGTCAACATCAAAGACCTTTATGTCACTCCAGACGATGTGCGCTTTATCGACACCATGAAACCGGCATTGTTTGTCCCCGAAAACAATTCTCCCTATCAACTGCTGGAGAAGTTTAAGCAGACGCAAATACACAGCTGCTTCATCGTGGATGAATATGGCACCCTCCTTGGACTGATCACGCTGAATGATATCCTCGAGGCCATTGTGGGAGATATACCGCAGCAAGACATGGATGACTATGAAGTAGTAAAACGCGACGACGGCACCTTCCTGGTTGATGCACAGATTCCGTTTTACGATTTCCTCAGCCAGTTCGAAAAAACAGAATGGATGAACGAAGGCGAGCAAGAATTTGATACCCTCGCCGGTTTCATTTTGCACGACCTCGAACGCATTCCCCATACCGGCGACTCATTGGAGTGGCGTGGCTTCCAATTCGAGATCATCGATATGGACGGACATCGTATCGATAAGGTGCTGGTGAAGATCTCAGAAGAACTCCGCGAAGAGATGGATGAGGAATAATAAAACTTTCCCCTCCTTTCTTTGTTTAGGAGGATATGCATTTCGACCTTTCCCACCACGAAATCCTTGACCGGATCAGCGCTGTCGACCCCATTAAATATGCGCGGACCAGGAACTACCTGAACGGTAGAGTGACTTACCTCTCTCCATTTATCTCTCGCGGTGTTATTAGCGGTAAACAGGTTTTGGAATCCGTATTGGCAAAAGGACATAAACCCTGGCAGATTGAGAAGTTTATCCAGGAACTTGCATGGCGCGAATATTTTCAAAGGGTCTGGCAGGCAAAAGGGGCTTTGATCGAGACTGATTTGAAACAGCCGCAGCCCGGTGTTCAACATCACCATATGGTCACGGCAGTGGCAAATGCACAAACCGGGATTGACGCTATTGATCAGGGCATACATGAACTGTATGAAACTGGATACCTGCACAATCATTTGCGGATGTATGTGGCCAGCATCACCTGCAATATCGCTGGTGCCCACTGGGCGCAACCCGCCAGGTGGCTCTATCATCACCTGCTCGACGGCGACATTGCCAGCAATCATTGCAGCTGGCAATGGGTGGCGGGAGCCTTCTCTTCCAAAAAATATTTTTGCAACCAGGAAAACATCAACAAATACACGGGCTCAATGCAACGAAATAGTTTTCTTGAGCAGGGCTATGATGAGATCTCCTATATGCCAATGCCTGAGACCCTTTGTTCAACCCTATCGTCCATTTACACTACGGTCCTTCCAGTTACCCAGCCACTGGACATTGATTCAAACAAGCCTACCCTGGTCTACAACAGCTATAATCTTGACCCTCTCTGGAGGAAGGAGCTGGACGCCAACAGGGTCTTACTCCTGGAACCATCACATTTCTCCGCATACCCTGTGAGCGAAAAAGTGATGGACTTCATTTTAAATCAGGCATCCAAGATCAACGGGATCCAGATCCATGTGGGTGAATATACTGACCTGTTGGACATTTATAAAAATGATGGACCTAGCAATCTGCTGATTTCGAAAGAACACCCCGCATTCCGTCACTACAGAGGTATACAGGACGACCGAGACTGGATATTTCCTTCCGTTACCGGATACCACCCGTCGTTTTTTGCCTATTGGAAAAAATGTGAACGGCTGCTGAAAACACTGGTACGGTAAACTACAAATCGCAATCTCAGCGTCTTACCCGAAATTAGTGGCTCATGAAGACACTGATCCTCTTCGCACATCTCTGGCTGGAGGAGTCCAGAAGCAACAAGGCGTTGCTATCGCCACTTCAACCGTCGCCGGATCTTACATGCAATGACCTGCACGAAAACTATCCCGATGTCAATATCGATGTGGAAAGGGAAACGAATCTTTTGGCGGCTGTGGAGCAACTTGGGAAACAGCGGCACGATCTGAACCAATACATTACCTCGGTACACGAAGTGATCGAACACCAGGAAGACTTGCTGAAAAACGACATACCAATCATCCCCAACACAACGGACCATGCATGGGATAGTCAGCAGCTGCAAAAAACATTGAATAACTGGCCATATTTCCTCACTTCCTCATCAGTTCACTATCCTCACCATCCGATACCGTAATCATCTCCGTGATTACTGCTCCCACCCCAGAAACTACCATGCTTCCAGTCGAAAAATATCGCGTTGATCGGACCCGAGGTCCTTTCTTCAAAACTGAGTTTATAACCCATCTTCATAAGGTCTTTCTGAACCCATGAAGGCGTTTCTTTTTGCAAAAGTAAATTTCCAGGCTTCGGTTTACGATCGTCTCCGCCCAACGATAAATAATACTGGTAAGTGTTGATGTTTGCGGCCTCGCAGGCTTCTTGCACATTCATCCCAAAATCAACCATATTGACAAAAAACTGAATCAGGTTCTGGTCTTGCGTATCACCGCCCTGCACGCCGAATGACAGAAAAGGCCTGCCGTCTTTCATCGCCAGCCCGGGTGTGAGTGTAACCCTTGGTCTTTTTCCGGGAGCGATCACATTAAAAGGATTCAATGCTGGATCCAAAACAAAACTCTGTGCCCGCTGACTCATGCCCATGCCGGTTTTACCAGCTATGCAGGAAGGTATCCAGCCGCCACTGGGAACAATAGACACTACCCAGCCTTCTTTATCTGCTGCCTCCACCGAAGTAGTGCCCAGAAATACATTGTCGAGGTACTCTTTGCTGATGGGATCAATAGAGGCTGTTCCGAATTTCTGCAACTGATCAAGATATGGATTTGTTTTCCCTTCGAATGGGTAGGGATCTCCGGGTTTGATATTGGGATCATTCTTTTCTTTGCTGATCTGTTTTACCCGCTCCTTTGCATACTCTTTAGACAACAGCCCTTTCATCGGCTCCTCTGGTGGAAAATAAGGATCCCCATAATAAAAATCACGGTCGGCAAAGCTCATGTTCAACACCTGGGACATGGTATGGATATAGCTGGCGGAATTATAACCCATCGACTTCAAATCAAAATTCTCCAGCATATTCAACGCCTGCAACATCATGGGCCCCTGTGTCCACTGCTGCATTTTATATACATCTATACCGCGGTAGTTCACCTGCATGGGTGCTTCTTCCAAAACCTTCCAGGCAGCAAGATCCTGTTCTGTGATCAAGCCTCCCTGTTCAATCGAGCCTCTTGAAAATTCTTTTGCAATATCGCCTTTGTAGAATCGATCTGAAGCCGCATAGATGGCCTCCTTACGTGATTTTCCTTTTTTCAGCGCCATCTTTTCTGCGTCTACCATCTTGGTCAGGGTATTGTAAAGATCCTGCTGCACAAATACCTCTCCCGGCTCGGGTGACTCCCGCTTCTCTCCGGGATGAGGCAGAAATACTGCTTTCGAATAAGGCCACTGTTTGATCTCGCCTTTGTTTCTTTCAATGCTATTAGCGGTTTCTATATCGATGGGATAGCCCATGGCGAGCTGCATGGCGGGCTTGATCACTTGTTCGAGGCTCATGGTGCCATACTCTGCCAACATGTAACAAAGGCCACCCGGTGTGCCCGGTGTGACGGCAGCAAGTGGTCCGTATTGTGGCGGGTATTTGTAGCCCTTGCCTTTATAAAATTCCGGTGTTGCTCCTGTTGGTGCCATTCCAAGTGCGTTGATGGCAATTACTTTTTTTGTTTTCGGATTATAGATCAGTGCCTGCGTTTCACCACCCCAGGCCAATACATCCCACATGGTACAGGTAGCGGCTAACATCGCACACGAAGCGTCAACGGCATTGCCGCCCTGATTAAAGATCGTAGCTCCGGCAGTGGCTGCCAGCGGCTTACCCGTGATGGCCATCCAGTTCTTGCCATGGATCACCGGCTTCTGTGTCTTCTGGCCGCTAACCGAAACAAATATCAGTAAGAAGAAAAAGAACATCGTTTGTCTCATATTTACCTTTTTACTTTATTATTTTTTATGGGCCGCCATTTCGCTTCTGATAACCTTCCATACAGATGCTTTTACATTTTTCATCTCCCAAATCTGGTCCCGTCCCCACGTTTCAGTTTCGATTACACCTGACTTGCCCGTATCAGCTTATCGCAAAGTGATTGTTCTTGTGTCCTTTGCGGGCCATCATCGTCTTCACCTATCTCCGTGATACTGATCACATATTTAAATATCGTGAATGCACCGAATAGAGTCAAAAAAAATTAACCCAAAAACTGTCATTGCCAAAAGCCCGAATGATCCATGCTATCCATGAAGTGAGCGGGGGCAAAGAAATAAAGCCCCAGGCCAGGTGTTGTGATTGATCCGGATGAAGGTATTCGTCTCGTTGAAGATCATAGGAAGGATGAATGAGTGCATATTGAAGCAGATCTTAACCAGCATGAAAGCGGCCAACATCCATTCTCCCGTCGCGGCCTTCTTATAAGTAGCTTCCCATTTCATACTGGTATTGTTTTGCTATAGCCCTGGCTTCCACAGCAAAATCTTCTTCTTCAGAGGCGTAGATAATAGCGCGGCTGGCATTCACCAGTATACCGCAATCCTTGATCATCGCTTTCTCTGATATATCCCTAAGACTGCCGCCCTGGGCACCTACGCCCGGCACCAGAAAAAAATGTTCGGGACAAATCTTTCGGATATTGGTAAACTCACTTGCCTGGGTAGCCCCAATTACGAACATAAGATGGTCGGGTGAACCCCATGTTGAAACCGTACTGATCACCCGCTCATACATCAATATGTCGCCCGATGGCTGCATTTCAAAATCACGTGCCCCTACGTTAGACGTGAGTCCTAATACAATGGTCCATTTGTCTTCATACTCAAGAAAAGGCCGGATGCTGTCCTCCCCCATATAGGGCGCTACTGTAATAGCATCTGCCCCCATGATTTCAAAAAATGCTTTTGCATAACGGGATGATGTATTACCAATATCGCCTCTTTTTGCATCTGCGATTTTGAAATGCGTTGAAGGAATATAGGCAAATGTCCTTTCCATGATCTCCCAGCCTTTTGAACCCAGCGCTTCGTAAAAAGCAGTGTTGATCTTATAGCTTACGCAATGGTCCAAAGTTGCATCGATAATGGCTTTATTGAACTCAAAAACCGCATCAGGATGATCAGCCAGATGCGCCGGAATGTTAGCCGGATCCGTATCCAAACCAACACATAAATAGGAGCCTTTGCTTTTTATCTGATCATACAAAAATTCACGGGTCATATCATGTTTTTAATCGCCTCATAGAAACGGTGGACGTCTGCGAAGGTATTGTATAAAGGAACAGGCGCAAGCCTGATCACATTAGGTTCCCGCCAGTCAACAATGATGCCCTGATCCATTAGCCCTTCAAAGATCTTGCGCCCGTTCTTCAACATGAACAG
>Ga0164292_10000296_pt1 | contig 37307 bp, 38 predicted proteins | sample GEODES117metaG_FD_111486 | JGI IMG/M metagenome (GOLD analysis project Ga0164292, IMG submission 111486) | Eutrophic lake water microbial communities from Lake Mendota, Wisconsin, USA - GEODES117 metaG | ecosystem: Environmental > Aquatic > Freshwater > Lake | place: USA: Lake Mendota...
AATACCTCCATTCATTATTACTTCTGGTTCGGACCTGAGTCTCGCTCAGTATTTTACTAGAAGAGCAGATACTGTTAAAGGGACACCGGGGCAGAATATTCCAATTAACTTAGTAAGTTTACAGCCGTTAATAATGCCATACAGTGAATTTAAAAATCCAAATGTGCAAAACTATACCGGTGTTCATCCAGACGAAAAACACGCTGCTTTAACTATAGGAGGTAAAAATCGTAATTTTATTGACAGATCTAGACACAGTATCTCTATAGTGGGTCGGTCTGCCGTACCTCAACAATCTTTACAAATCTATTCTAATTTAGATGATTCGAAGTATAAACTACCTTATCCTACAGGAACCGACAATCTCCATAATTCTGATTATTTTTATAAAGATATTAAGGCTATTCAGAATCTTAAAGCTCTTGGAAATCAAGATGTAGATTATGAGTTAAACCAAAGATTTATAGGGCTAAGAGGTCCTCTTGTTATACACGGTTGGGGCTATGATAAAGAAGGATTTCCAGTGCCAAATGCCGCAGATGAGCCATTAGAGCTGGATGAATTTGCTAGGCCACTAAGATTTATGTTAATAAGGAGTGTTGAAGATGTAACAACATATATAAAATTAGCAGTTGGTAGTGTGTTTGTATTATCGTCTGCTGATGGACCGGATAAAGAATTAATAAAGTCTCCTAACTTGAAAATACAAAATACTTTAGGAAATAATGGAGGATCTGACATATCCAACGACACAAGCGTCTATCCCGTTAGATATGGAGACGCCACATCTCAGCAAGGAGGCTTCTTAAATAAAGGGAGTATTATTAGCAAAACGCAAAAGTTTGTTAATGGTAAATGGACACCCAAACAAAAGCTCAAAGAATTCTATTTAAATTGGGGAGAAAGACCAGACCTTTGGCCAGTAGGTCCTATAGACCTGAGATGGGATGCTGCAAGGAAGGTGTGGACCTCTAGTAGCCCAATTCCTTTCAAAATGATGTATGTGACTTTAGAAGAAGATCTAGTACAATTAAGCGGTTCGGAATCATATGTTGCGAGAGGTTTTCTAGACGATACTGAGTTCTCTACTGAGCCTATGCCTAATGGAACAAGAAGAGTGGTTTTTGTAAAAGATAGGTGCGGATATACAGCTCCGAGAGGCGCTAAATTGTTATGCAGATACGATACTGATTCTGGGTTCTATGAACCAGTAAGTAAACCATCATTTATCGCAAAAGGAACTATGACCACAGGATCAAATCAAGCAAATATAGAAATGTCTTACGCTCAAGGACAGCAGAGTGGAGAGACCTATACCTCTATGTTGGTTAATTTTGAAAATCCGTTTGGCTTATCAACCAGCCAAGGTGTTGGGCTATTTACTTATATTAATGGAAAATGGACATTAACAACTAGCAAATAATCTTATAATGTATAAAATCAATAATAAAAAAAATTGTCAAATATACCATTCTTCAACATTTCAAGATTTGGTCGATTATCAAATATCTGAAGATTCTTCAGGACCTTTTATTAAGTATAAGCCCGCTCCTCCTGGGATTTCTACTACTGAAAGGGTGAACCTGAACTTTTCGGCTATAGAGTCTTTTATTGATACTAGTGCTCCTGTAGGAGTATGGACCCCAGCAATTATTCAAAATGAAGCTAATGTTACAAATAAGCCGGTATTTGATAAAAAAAATACCACTAATACTATTTTAGGGATAGAGGGGGTGGTCAAGTTTAATGCTCATTTACGAAATTGGAAAACTTTGGATACAAACAGCACACCTAAGTCTACAAATATGTTAACTAATTGGTATATTACAGCTATGATTCCAACGTTCTCTGCACCATATGGTTTATTATATTGGTATAAAATCAACAATTCTACATCAACAGAACCTTCTTTTCAGCTTAAAAAAAATAGTCAAGAATACTCCATTTGGATTAGTGATGGAGAAGTTTTTTCTTATTATGACGGATATGTTGATGCGCAGAGTTCTGAGGTTTCTAAAACATATCTGTCACCATTACTAATGCCTGTTTATCGAGAAATATATAACACATTAACACTTAGAAGACCTAAAACCATTACTCCAAACCTAACAAGAAAACAAGCTTTGTGTCTTCAAAAATTATGCTACTTTTTAAGTACTCATCCACTTATCGACAGAACAACAGTTAATGCTTTAAATAAGCAAAGTATCCACGATATAGTCGAATCATATATAAATTCGGATCAAACTAACGAAATACCACCATTAACAACAGCTATACGTGAAATATGTACAGAATATAAAAATAATCATTTAATAGACCACCCACAAGTAAAACAAACGAATAGACATAATTATATTAATAATACCAGTGATTTAGTTAAAAAGCTATTGTCAAAATATGGATCTTCATTATATATAGAAAATGATACAATATTAAAATATTCTTCTCAGCTACCAAATGGTCCACATGCTTTTGTTGGCGTCGGATCTGTGTCAGTGGCAGATAAGGGTCTTAGTCACGACACTATTTTGTACAATAATTTTAAAATAGATATTGGAAATATGCATTACGAAACAGATATATCCGATACTGGATCTGTTGTGAAATTAAAGAGTACTGGAGTCACAGACCCAATAGAAATACCACTAGTAGACATTACTACACAAAGATATTCCAGAAGTCCTTTTTATCTTGGTGTGGGTAGACAAATAACTTTTGATGAGCCAGAAACACTTATCGAAAATCTCTTGCCTACAACGGACTATGAGGCACAATACTTTTGGGAGCAAGTGTCCGGACCACAATGCTTAAGATTCACAGACTACAATAAAGATCGCTTTGGGGTGATGAGATATAATACTTCTACAGACGGGAATCCTAAAGTTTACATTCGACAACGTGGAACCTACAGAATAAGATGTACTAGAAACTATTATGGTATAATAGAATCCGACGATATGATAATTACTACAGAAGGGGCTGCACTAAACCCTCCAGTTGATATTCCTGATGTTGTTCCCTATAATAAAATCATAGAAGGAGTTCCTAGAAAAATAGGCTTTAATAAATATGGAATGATATCATTTGTAGATACTAATAATTATGTCAGAGATGATTACACCCTTCAAAGTATCGCAGAGTTCGATATGACGAATGTTTTTAGATTAAAAGACGTTCATATAGATATATCTCAAAATGAAACTTTTGTGCCTCAAAAAAAAGATGCTGATTTAAAACTTCATTTTTTGGTATCTAGTGGAAATACTAAAATTTTAGTTAATGCAATTACTTTGGATAATGCTAGAGACTCAGAAAATATTTATGGTCAATGTGATTCTTTCTATCAAGAAAAAATATACAGAGAAGCACCAAATCCTTTTCTTCCACAGATGGGTTCTAGTAATTTTACCAGAGATCTATTTCGTCAATATAAATTTATATATTTTGATCATATAGGTCAATCATTTCGGGCACCCTCGACTCCCTCTAGTCCGCAAGTCATATCAACAGTAAATGCTCCTACGGTTTCTCCTTATGGTGGCTATTCATTAGATAAAAGAAACAATATAGGAATACACATCCCTGGTCATCCTCCACCAAAATGTAAACTACCTTATCTTTTTGTCAGAAATGAAATAACAGAACCACCAGCATCGTCTGGAATTTACTGTCATCTGAAGGAGATAAAGCCATCCGGATCCTCTCATTATACCTCCTTTACTAAGGGATTTTTTCATCCTGCCAGCGGCTGGATTAACCACAATAATCCTGATTATGCTAACTATAGCGGAAAATCTGCAGTTATAAATAATTCTATAGATTATCAAAAAACTTTTACTTTTAAAGGTTTTGGTTTGTATGGTCTAGCACCATCGTATGACGCATCGCTACAAACATATACTAGTGCAATCTCAATATTCAATAGTCCTAGAAGCGAATCTGAACAATATATTCATAAGTATGGATATAGAAACTATAATGGGCCTAGTAATTTGGATCCAAATTTTGTTGTAGAGCAAATTGATAGTTCTTGGACATCAATATACGACTTCAGCAATGACTGTGGGGTATTATCAACCACCTCCTATGGCTTTACAGATCTTGAATTTCTTGACTCTTTATCAATTAAAGATATTGAAGTCAAAATTAACTTTTTAAATTATCCGAATCCTAAAAATTTAATAGTATGGCTAGATGTGCTCAATGATTCTATGTCCGATAGCGTTGCTTCAAGTTCTCTGTTGTATTCTCAGGATCCTTTCTTGGGCAATTCCGAACTAAATGCTTATTTAAATGCTGTTCAGTCTATGAACGATAATATAGCTGGTCGTCGCAGAATATATTTGTTGAATCAAGAACACATAAGCAACTATGGCAGTAATTTTAGTTTGGTTTTTTCTGATAACGACGATAAACATAAAACTACCAATAAACAGAATTATACATATTCTACGCAGGTGGGGAATGTTTCGTGTATCGGAGATAAAGATAAAATCCAACCAACTCTTTATGCTTTTGGATACAACGACATACAATCATCTCAGTATATAAATATATTAAAAACTAATCAATTAAATAACATTAATAGTTCTTTTCTAAAATTTAGAAATATTCCATTAAAAAATACTCAATTTGTTTTGAATGTAGCTTTGGCGTCTCCAGTAGACTATAACAATAAAATCATGGATAATTTATTAATTAATAATTTAGTATTAGGAGCAATAAGAAGTGAAAATCTAACACAGTCAGATACTCTTAATAATAGTATCTGTAATTGGGAAATCAAAATCCACACTGATAAAATTTTGCAAAATTCAAATAAAGACGTTTTAGGGAAAATTAATTATGCTGGCTTTCACAAAGATGGAAACCTCGCTCTTCCTAGTGGTTATAACTTTTTAGGTAATTTTAAAGACAATCCATACTTCATTCCTGCTGTTAATCTCAATGCTCCATATGATTATATGTCTCATATTAATCAGTGCTCATATACAAACGAAGATATTGGAAAAGGAATATCTTTTATGTCTCCAGTGTTTCCATCATTACTCCCTTATTTTATGATAGGAATGGCGGCATTGGGAGTTGGGGGTCTTGTGGGGGCTTTGGGGGCTATATATGCTATTAATGCAGCGTTAGCGAATGGTGGCAGAAATGATCCGATTATTAACTATTTTATAGAAGCAAGATTAGCGAATCAAGCAGCTATTCAGAATTCACAATTCTTTAAGCCTGTTTATTCTCGTGAGTACTTCGGTTCTTCCGACAGGGCTGTTGTTTGTATTAGTACTGATAACATATACTGGTACCATCTAGAGGTTCCTATCTTTAAAGCATCTAATTCTCCTACTTTAACCAAAAACATATACAAATATATTAAATTATATGGAGATGTACTTCCTGGTATTTCTAACTTTAATTATTCTCTCATTAGAAATTATATAGATTTAGATTTAGCTCCAGTAGTTCATGTATTTAAAGATAATGTGGATGAGTTGTCGGGTCTTTTATCTTTAGATGTTAATAATAAATTGTTAGAGGGTGATTTGGTTTTGCTCACCGGTCAGAGCGAAGAACAAGCTAATGGCTATTATATAATAAGACCTAACCTTTGGGATAAAGTTCCAAATATTAATTCTAATTATTTTTTACAACAAAATAGTCTTGGAAACTTATTTTCTCATAATAATTTAAATAACCAAAAACATATTCTCATTGATGGTATTAGGGCTTATAATTTTTTTGATCTTCAAGAAACCATAGAGTTTCAACTAAAAGAAGGGAAAGCATTTGCTAAGGTTGATGATAAGTCTTTTATATATACTACTAGTGGAATCAAAACTGTCCTGACTCTTAATATTCCTATTACTCAAGAAGGAACAATATCTAAAACTCTTAGTAATTCTAATGTTATATGGCTATATAAAAACGATTTTACTTCTGTCGGACCTATAAATAATTGGATGTTAGAAAAAACAAGAAGAGAAAAAGGAGAACTACTTGACCCTTATAATTTTTCTGTTGCTTATGGAGAGGGGTCTTTTAACTCTGGTTCAGATAGACTAGATCCAGAAACTTTATATAAGGTGTCATTTACTGATAACGAGATAAGAGAAACCAATAAATTATTAAATAATCAAGAAAATGACAAGATCAAGCTAAATCAGTTAACGGTATGGTCGGGTGATATCTCACAAATATTTTCTTTTACAGAAAGTGATACGAAACAGGATTTGCTAAAAGCATATTCATATACAGCAACCCAATTTTTAAACCGTCCATTTAGTACAGGGGATGTTATTGTTGCTCCTACTGGTAATTTAAATACTCTTGAAATAGCTCGTCTCAGCAATATTATTATTAATGATTTTTCTAATAATAATTTTATGGAATTAAAATCTAATAAATTTAAAAATACAGCAATAATGTCTCCCACGGGCGATATATACATAGAAAATGACTTAAAGAATAAAAGCGGAAGTTTAGTAACAACAGATGATGGTTTATACTGGATTCATATAGATCCAGAACAAGAATGTAAGCTGAACGATGAATTGTCTGTTAAAGTTCTGAAGGAGACTTACGTGGTGGCAATCCCCACAGCTAGTACCGATTTTGGTGGTATAATTCCTGGGGACGAATCCCACATGGTTCCTTTAAGTTCATATCTAGGAACTCCGAATGGAATTGACGAGTCTTTAGATGTCATTGGTACAACTTATAAATATACAGTATCTGAAGCTGCTATACTTAAAGAAAAAGCTAAATGGCCATCAAGCATAAACTGGACAGATCCTGAAACCTTTCAATATGGATCGCTCTCAGATAACGGGGATAGTAAAAAAATGTCTATAGGCAGATTAGACAGCACAAAGGACATGCTATTATATATTAGAGAGCATTATCTCAGACCAAAAGGCACTAATGCAAAAAATGTCGGTAAAGTTAAAGACTTTATTGACTTGTCAACTACGAATACTTTGTATGTTAAATTTAGAAATATTCCAAGAAAGATAAAAGGAGTAGATTCAGAAAAATTTGTTCGATATGTATATGATACGAAAGGAGGTATTGGAAGGTCGGTTATGCCAGCAGGTTCTGTTGGTAGGATTGAAAACAACTTCACATGCTGGCACTGTATAAATTCTTCTGGTGAATATATGACTAATATTCCGGCTTACTATAAGCTAGCTAACGAAATGAGATATAGGGCTTTTTTTGGTAGTGATGATGGTATTGAAAATAAAAACCTTGACTATCTAGACAGTAAAAATGATTGGGAATGGATACCATATGAGTACTACTCTGCTCCGTGCTCTATAGGGCTAAATGAAAATATAATATCAATCCGTCCAGGCTTTCCTGGTAATGGTGGCATAGATGGTGTTGAATATCAGGGAGGCATTTGGTCAATGTCAAAGAATGAAGTGAAAGAAATTGTACAAGTACGGAAGGTTATTCCTAATGCAGACGCAGTTCATCGTGAGATTATGCCACAATTTTCTAGGCATGATGTTGAGAGATATACAAGAATAGTGTCTATTCAGGACGACATAACACCCATAGCATATCTGGATCATACCTCTAAATATCCAGAGATACTTTGTTCTAAATTAAATACCTATTATAGTCAGACAAATACCGGAATTCCAATCTACGATACTGACGGTTCTCCTATTGTAAGTTGTGTTCCTCACAGAGAAGCGATATTCCATTCACTCGAAGAAATTAGATCTCCTCCTCTGTATACGAGGACACGTTATACTAGAGCTTGTACAGACTGCCCTTGGGTTTCACAGACTCTTTATTGGTATGAAGTGTCTGAGGTTGCCACCTTTTACATAGACTCTAGCGGAGAATTACCAGACTATAAATTTGGATCTTTATCTAGCACACTAGATGGTCATCCTATTCTCCCAGCAACAAAAAATATTTATGAATGGAACGGCCCTAATGAGTACACCTTGCATACCTATAATCTGACAAAAAGACTTACCGTTATGCCACCAACTAAAAGCACTAAACTATCAGCAAATCCATTAGGTACGATTTCCTTACAAGGAACAGCAGGAGCAGAAGGAGTTGTAAATCCTGATGATCCATATCCTTTCAAGACGAGAGTAAGAATAATATCAGACCTTGCTTGCGGTACCGACGCTTCAGTATGTCCTTCCTGTGAATCTGCCAGGAAGGCTGTTCTTTATGATTCTCAGGACCAAGTAATAGATTCTAGTTCCGTTGAGCTAAATTCAAGTATCACAATACCAGAAGATATGATTAATGCTACAATGGTTGTAACAACAAACGCAAATGCTCCTATAAACCTGACAGTATCTAGAGTTCCTTGTAATGCTTAGTCTTCTTTTTTGCCAGAATATTTATGCCAACCTTTATTTGGCAAATATTTGTTTTCGTCATCTTTGCGCTTAGGGAATAATGTTCCACCCTTCTTGTGCTGACCAAAAGAAAGGGTAGCCCCACACTTAGAATCGGTACATCTTAGTTCATAATAATCATTAGCATCAACATTTCTTACAACAAACTTGATATTTGTACATCCACATACTCCGCACTTTTCTTCTGAGAAAATTTCTTGAATAGTGGCTAATTCCTTGAAAACTTCTTTTTGACCAGAACCTTCAAGTTCAAACTGTAGTCTATCATTTGCTTTATATACAACTTTCATAATTACTTCCATTCATTGTTATAGCCTAAAATGTTTTCTGTAATGCCACCCATATTTTGCTGATATGAGGACAACAGCCTAATAATTGTAACCGCATCTTCATGAGACAAAACATAGATGTTCTTAAACTCTAAGCCGTTTTGTTCAAGAAGCTTGGTTACATTTATATTAAGTCTTTTTGCCATAACGTCAATGAAATTTATCTGATTATTTGTAATTTTAGATACCGAGTCCTGATCAGGATGATCCTCAATATCCTTTGACAATTCTTCTGCGGCTACTACTTTCCTTAGTTTTAGTGCTCGTCTTAGAGCTCTACCTTCAGCCCTGGTTTCTGCAACAGCTACCGGATGATTACGATATACCTTGTCGCAATTGCCCCAATAAACGTCAGCAGCGCCATCTACAGTCACAGTATTTAATTCTGGTCTGTCCGTTCCACCATCATTTAAAAAGTATGTCAGGGAGTGAACTACGGTGGCCCTTTTTTCATTATTTGGCTCCGGAGATTGGGCAATGTGGGTGGTTGATGACATTACTCTGCAATTAAGAGCAACTTCAAAAATACGCCTTAGTCCATCTGTTGTAGGATTACCACTAATCTTTTCATCGTCGCTTAACAAACTCAAAACATGATCAGTCCAATCGAGATCATTAGGTGTTACAATCTTCTTAACTTCTGTTGTAATCTCTTCCACTTTAGTTTCTTCTTTCTTGTTTTTGACCATTATCAATCCTCTATTAAAAAGTTTTTTGTTTGTGTTTGTGTTTTAGATATGCTGTCCAATAGCAAAGATAAGTTTTCACAAATTCTTTGTGCTCTGGTTTTAGAAAAATCTTTGGTCTGTTTGATTCTAATTAGAATAAGACCTTTTCCTAGTATTAGTCCTTGCTTTTTCTGATCATAGCTAATGTTTTTTTGAAGAGCGTCTTCGCCCCATACCGGCAAGAAGTGAGACGGCCCGTCAATTTCTATAGCTATACCCATGTTAGGAAGAAACAGGTCTATCTGCAACTTGGTATTTAGTAGCGCTTGCTCTTTATGAAATTCTACTTTATGATTTTGTTTCAGCAAATAATCTAGAACGAACTTCTCAAGCTTGGATCCTACCTTTGACGTTTTCCTCACTGCCTCATTTGCTAGCTTCACTAGTCTTGCTTTTTCGTCTTCATCCAGATTTGTCCAGGCTTCTTTTGCTTTAAGCTTCCTTTGATTGAGTTCATTTTCGTCCAAATCTTCCCACGACTTCATAACCCCCATGCCAATTTTGTTCTTGGTGTCTTCTGATCTCATTAATCCTTTGGTTGGGTGTTTGTGTTTGCCTGTTTTTAGCGCATTTTTTTGTGCTTCAGATTTGTCTCTGATGGGAATATTTAACCCTACAACTTCTCGCCTGATCTTATTTGCGTATGTTCCATACATAGAAGCAATATCTGCAAAGCTCTTTTTTTGATCAATATAAAGCCTGGTTAACAAATCGAATTTTTCATTTTTCTTAATCTTATCCCAAGATTGGTTTGATGTGCTCATATGTAAAGTCCTCAGCGATTAGTATGGGTTTTTTCCAGCAAATATCGTAGATGTCAGCTATGTGTTGGTTTTGTGCTATTACTTCCAAGTTGGGAGAATCAAATACATCCCTCCATTCTCTATAGTCTCCTGATAGATTTTTTTCCCAAGGAATATCAGTAGCATAAAAATATCTCTTATAAACATTAGGATAACTTTTTGTGATAATGGCTGACTGTATGTCGAACAAGAATAAGTTCCCATAAAAAAATTTAGACTGATTCAAATGTAGTATAGGAACTGTGTGACTTAATATTTTTGTATTCGAACTATTAAATATACATATTTGACTATGTGGTTCCTCGGATATCATGGTTTCTATGCTCTTTAAAAGCTTATTCGATAATGGATTATCGTCTAGCTTTATAAAAACAAAACCATAGTCCTTTTCTGTTATTGATTTTTTCATAGAATGTTTGACCTGATGAATTCTTCGTATGTTTGAACGCTTTTGTTTTTTTTACTCTGTTTTGGTTTTTCTTTTAGCTTATCAATATCAAAAACCTTTGCCCCGCAGGCTCTAGCTTCATGAGCATAATTATTATTAATGTCTATAAAAAACTCATAAGTGTTTAATATTTGTGCTTTTTCTATTTCTGATATTAATCCTATATTCTGTGAATTTTGCACATACTGACTATTAAACATATTTATGTTTAGTTTAGTATTTGGATATAATTTGTCATTTAAATTATCTGGTATCTCTTTTAGTCCGTCAAGAAAAACAGCATACCTATTCTTTTTTCTGGACATCTTGAGATTATTAAACAAAAACTGATTAATAAGGTCCGGAATCAGAATGCTATTGCTGGAAGATTTTACATGCACCAGATTGATAGCGGCTGTGCCGAAAGATGATATTATTTCTTCGTTATATTGATCATGATAAACAAAAAATTTAATCCGTTTAGCGCTGTAAAACTCCGAAATAAATTGAGCACTCTCATTGTTGAACTTAGATGATAGAAATATAGCAGTATCAAAAGGATAATAATGATGTATACGATAAAGATCCTGGTTAATATCTGAGCAATAGGTATCGATATGCATACTCTGGAGAGATAATGTTAGATTATTAATAAATTTGTCATCGTGGCGCTGGATGAAAACTTTCATTACACAAAACTCCTAGCTTTGGTCAGGTCTTTAATATTTGAGATTTTCATAATTTTGTTTTTTGGGATCTTAACTTTCTTAAAAACAGACCCATTTTCGGATAGAGTATTCATAATTTCAAATAAGTACATTTGATTTAAATCCTGAATCTTTATTAACTCCCTAAGAATCAATAAGTCCTGATTATTTAAGAAAACGCATTCTGACCATTTGTCTGGAAGGTCATAAAACAAGTAGAAGATATCTGCATCGTTGTGACATCCAATAGTAAAGTCTGGCTTGGGCTTATCAAGGACAAAAATACAAGAATCATTCAGTATTGCGCCGAAGCTGTTTTTGAATAGAATTCCACTACTGATGACAAGCAAATTATGTGCGGCTGTTGTATCTACGTAATCAATTATAGACTTTCCTTGGTTTGTTGTTTTGTATTTGTTATTGTGTAAAAATTTAACATCATAACGAGATAGTGCTTTTAACATTTTTTCCGATTCAAATCCGGTAGCTATTGTAATGTCTATATCTTTATAGTGCTTTCTTAATTCATTGATCTGATATTCTATAACGAATATAGAGTTTTTCAATTTTAACAGGGACTTTGACCCCATTGACTTCATTCCTTTTGTAACTTCTGCGGCTATTATCAGGGCATTAAGCTTTTGCATGGCTACCGTACAATAATACTGTTGGTTCTGGCATAGACTTAAATGCTTCCATTATGTCTTTATCTATCGAGCGCAGCATTTGATAATTATCAAAGTGTAAAAATAGGCCTTGTAAGCCAGAAGTCCCATTTTTTCTACCATAGTGATGTATCTTTTGGTCTATTATAATGTCACTATTTAATTCATTCATATCTTCATTAATCTCATTGATACTATTAATGTCATATAGCAGAATAAAGTTGGAGTCGTTCTTTTTGAAGTTGGTGTCAAGAGTCATATGAATAGCATCATCGATAGAAATAGACTCTATGAAATTATGGGCTTTCCAGTCAAAAGCTCCACCAATAACTTGTTTTAGTGTGTCAATTTTTTCTTTATTGTTCGATGATGGGAATATCATAAAAGAGACGAAGGAGGGCTTAATGTCCATAGCTTTTATCTTGTCACACATCTCGGTTATTTGTTCGATATTAGAATCTGTCAGATTCAGCATCAAATAATACTTAACGTAAGATCTAGCCACAACCTCTCTTTTGATTTCTTCTATAGTTACGGAGTCTTTGTTGGCTTCATATACCTCCTTAGAAAAACCCATCTTGCAGGCATATTCTTCTATCACATAGAAGTCGTCAACGATCTTCATTCGTTTAATGCCTTTTAGGTGGTCAATCATTCCATGCTCACACGGATTATCGCTACTCGCCTTATTGGCAAAAAGACATTTACTGCAGTTTGTGTTCTGTATCATTTTATGTTAGTCCTCATAATCTTAATCATTGTATTGAAGTCAGACTGATCAATTCCGTCAACGATAAAATTTACATCTAAACAATTGCATATATTTTCTACAGTTAGAACGCACTTGATAGCTGACATATATAGAAGAAATTCTGTATCACTTATTGAATTTTCAACATATTTTTTAGCTAATAGTTTAGCATCGATAAATCTTAAAACCATTTGACCACCAACGGCGAGCTTATTTAAGATCAAGCCTAGAATATCTTGGAAGTTTTCTGTCTCCAAAAGATTAAAATTATCTAATAGCATTGTGTTGGTAGAATAATTAACGACACTATTAAGATTATTAATATCTACACTTTCAAAACCATTAATATTTTGGAATAGTTTTTTATTTATGCAAATGTTTATGTTGCGACTCATATTACAAAAGGCTCCTTTAGATTATCTATTATAGTTTGCATGAGTGTTTTTTCAAAGACAGAAAATGGAAAATTATTACTTATCTGTAAGCTTATTTCTTTTTGTTTTTTAATATCAAAAGCATTTATTGCTGTTTCTATTAATTTAATAATATCTTCAAAAGTATTATATTTATAAACCTCATTTAAATATTGTTCTCTGCTAATTGTTATACATCCGCTTTGCAGAGGAAATATACTATCTATAGACGTGTTAAGATTTAAACAAACACTATATTCGTTAAGTGTTTTATATATTGTATTATAATCAGTATAATTTCCAATTACTTTTACATCTTGATACTTTTGATATAATATTGATGAGATTTTCTGACTAGAGGAGCTATTGTCGGACAGTATAATTAAGGTTCTGCGTTTTTTGTCTTCATTGAACTCACCATTAATTAAACCCGGTTCTATAACAGACATTTCTATAAGACTATTTGACCATGTCTTATATAGATTTGACCCTATGCATATTTTTTTACTGGCTCTGAGTCTTTCTTCCAACAGTATCATATCTTCTTTTTTTAGCATTTTATGAGGAGGGTCTGTGACCATAATGATATCTTTAATATGATAATTATGATAGATATTTTTGTGTTGTGAATGTGCTATGTAGTCAGAACTAATAACTCCATTGATATTAAACTGAGAGCATATGGTATTTAAATCTTTACTATCAGAAAGAACAAAAGACACACCAGGAACACTATACAAAAGAGACCTGAATATGCTTGGCTGCATATGTAAAAGCATATGATGGTTTAATTTGCTTGAAAGTCTATAAACGCAATCAATAATATTTTGTGTTGGCTGTATGATCATAGAATAGAAGATAAGTTAAGATTGATATGGTTATTATTAGATGTTTCTGTTTTATGTGGTAGCTGGACTGACTCTTTAAGTTGACTAATAAGAGATTCTGTAATTATCGACTCATAAACATCTCCAGTAGAATAGTTTTCTGATGCATAGTCTGGAACGTCTATGGTTTCTATGTTCTGATGACTTAATACTGTGTTTCCAAAATATTGTGCATATTTTTCTTGTAGTGTTGATTTTTGTGTCACATTCAAAAACACATGACAAGTATTGTGAGCTACTATTTTTTCTTCCAAACTAAAATTTTTAAAAATAACAAATTCTGAGATACTACGATCAGAAGAAAGTATTTTTAATTTTGTTTTTAAGTCCTTAATCATGTTTAAAAAGTTAAGCTGTTCTTTTTTGTCTGCTTCCTCTAATAACAAAACCAAGCTCTTGCCATACTCGCACCTAAATGAGATATAAAAACTGACTAGTATTTTTTGTATAATATTCGCATGATCGACCAGATTACCAAATAAATAAAATTTTGTAGCTGAGTTATGCAAGCCCAGGTTGAGTTTTTTATCTTTAAGTTTTACCGCTAGGTCTTCTATAATTGGACATGTTATTCTAGATATGTTTTGATCAACACCAGATCTAACCAACGTGGTTTCATCAGTGTCATTATCAACGATGATTTTATCAAAAAGACGAAGATTGTTGATCTGATGTGGTTTCATATTTTTAGAATTACCGAATATTGGTATAGCCACATTTTTTAAGAATCCCCCGTGTTTTTGCATCATATCAATAGGACAATGCTGGATTAAGCAGTCATAGCTGTCGTATATTGCATTCTCATATTTTAATGTGTTTTGGGAGTATGGTTCTATATATTTTGTAGAAAAATAGAGTGGCCTACAAGTTACTTTATGATTAGCCTCTATTAAGTTTTGTAAATATAATTTGGACAAAATACCATGGTCATCATTTTGTCTATATGGGCCAACGTATAAAATATTCATTTTGATGACCCCTTAATTTTCGAATATCTGATAAAATCATCATCAAACTTTATATTCTCTAGTCTGACTGGCTCAACAGCATTATTGTTGTCTATCATTGTATTAATTGTTGCCATAGCGTCTTCTAAAGAGTAGCCCTGTATTTGAAGGCCGTTTTGAACAAATCCGTAATCCAAATCTTTTAACATATTCAGAAATATCATAGAAGACATTAGGTTGTAATTGTTTAGATTGTGATTACATGCATACATTAATAAATTAAAATTCTCAGATTCACTATGATTTGCCGGAGCTTGTATTTGATTGAGATAATTGCTTGGCTTATCCCAGTTGGACCTATATCCATTGGAGTCTAAATGATCAAGATATCTCTCCCATTTCTTAAACGGAACATCCCAGTCAAAATGTTTTTCTGTTAGTTTTCTGATATTCTGTGATTTTGAAAGCTTTTCTTTGTCTGACAATAGCAAAAAGTCTAAAAGCTTATTGGTTAAGTCTTGATTATTAGGATAAACTCTGATTGCTTTAGTTTCTAGTTCTTTAAATCTAGACTGAACCTTTACCGGAGTCGCATTTAATTTATGGATAATGTCCATCATAGCACTATAGTCTACAGTAAAAACTGGTACTCCGCAAGCTCCGGCCTCTACTTGTGGCATACCAGCCCCTTCACAAATAGCGTATTGAACATATGCATCAAACAGATTGTAAACGTCAGAAAGTTGCTCTGAAGTTATTCCTTGTGTAACAGAAGAAAATCCACAGGACATCTCTCCGCAGGACTGACATCCTATTAGTGGACCCGCAAACGTTCTGGCATAAATATTTTTGCAGTGTTTGCAGGAGTATGTGAAAAATACTCTGTTGGCGATCCTATTGTCTTTAAGTAGATCTGGGATATCCCAACCAGCATCAGGATAACTGGTATGCAGATATAGGTATAGCTTTTTCCCTAGTTCTGGATGCTTCTCTTCGCATATGTCTAAAAGATTTCTAAACGCTAAGCATAAATCTGGGATTAACTTCCTTTTTTGATTTCTCATGACAGATCCTATGATAATAGAATCTTGTGGTAGCCCTAAATCTTGCTTTAAGTTTTTTTGGTATTCTTTTGTTTGTGGCTTAAAAATATTTAGATCCACACCAGGAGCAGCAGTATCAATATAATTAACTTTGTCTGAGGTTTGTTTTTTTAAAACGTTTGCTCCCCAGTCGGAATAAGTAAATATGGCGTCAGCAGACAAATACGTATCTAGCCAAGGTTCTTGCTGTGGCTCAGAGTCAACGGTGGGCATTAAAATCCAGTGAAAATATTTTCTTAATGGAGATAAAGCCTGATATGCACTCATCCAGTAGTCTCTAACGTCAATAACAACATCTGGCCTAAAATCTAGCAGAACCTTCTCAAACCTCCATCTGCCAAACTGGTTGTCTGCTCTTGAGTTATATTCTGGATATCTTGGGTCATTAGTTCCTACTGCATTAGGATAATATTTCCATTTAATGGTAGTATCTCTCGGATCATTGACTGTCCCATAAGATGCAAATTCTGCGATTTCATATTTGTCTGTAGCGTGAAGCCTACTTAAAAGTTCTTTGGCATATACAGCAAAACCAGAACTAAGAAAGCTGGCTTCTGAACACATTAGTACTTTGAGTTTGTTCATAAAGATATAATAAAAGGGGGCTAAGGTTACCCGTCGCCCCCGATTATTGTTTGAGTTATTTATCCTTGTTCTCAGAAGCTAACTACTTCGTTCTCTTCTGCTTGGTTCTTAGATGGCTTGCTTAGCTTAGTAATCTTTGAAAAATTATTAACTCTAACCTTCAAGCTACTATGCTTAACTCCATCCTTTTCCCACGAATCGTTCCTTAGAGATCCTTCAACAAGCACAAGATCTCCCTTCTTGAAAGAGGAACCAATAATATCGGCTCCTGTATCCCAAGCCTCGCAGTTGATAAAGGAAGCAACCTTATCCTTTTCTCCGTTAGACTTGGTATACTCACGAGAAACAGCAATCGTAAAATTTACAACCGATGTCTGCTTTCCGTTAGTATTCACAACACGCAGTTCTGGATCACGGGCCAAATTTCCTCTTAGAATAGTAATATTCATATTCAATCGTCTCCTAGGTTCAAAAGTTAAATCAGACACAACGAACTTATAGTACGACCTCGCGGTCGAAAGTCAAGATTTTGGAATAAAACATTTTTCAACCACAAACGCATCCTTGTTTTTTGTTTTATTTCCAACGAAGATTAAAATATTCCTTTCAAACAAATGATGTTTGTATTCGGTCCACTTCTCAGGAAAGAACACAACAGAATCTAATATACCTGTGCTGTCTTCTATTGTAATAAAGGCCATTTCTTGGCCGGGATTCTTTCCTTTTTTAGTCTTAACGACATTTATATTTACAACCTCTCCAGCAATAATTATATTTTTATCTATATAGGTATTTTTATATTGTTTACAGTCTAAATTAGTCATACTTATATCATATGTATCAAGTTTGGAGCAGGTAATTGACGCTCCTAGAAGTGAACTCTCACTGTCTGATAGCCAATCTATCTTATCTGTTAAAGAATACGGAGGATGATCTATTAGTTTGGTCAGGTTAAGTATGCTCTCTTTTCTGTTCTTATTAACCTTTCCTAATTCACAAAGTCTAATAAGATTAGATTTGAGCGTCTCATGAGATATCATTAGCTTATCGAACTGTTCTAGTTCTTTCTTTGTAAGATTACACAATAGCTCATACTCAAACAGCATCTCTGTTCTATTTTTCTTAAAGTAATCAAATGCCCCAGCAGATATTAGAGATTTTGCTGCTGTGGAGTTTATGTTCATTAATATCTTGGTATTAGTTTCAAGCCACTTTAAATTACTAATGTCAAGATTTTTTGTTATTTCAATAATCTTCTGATATACTGATGCTCCAACCCCCTTGATATCGGTTAATCCAAAATATATATTTTTATCTTTAATAGTGAAAAACTCATTCAGATTTCTAAAGTCAGGAATATAGATATTGATATCCATCTCATTTGCATTACGAATTAGTTCTTTTATTTCTTGTTGTGGATCAATTTTATCTTTAGCGAATCTTAAGTATGATGCAAAGAAGACTCTTGGGAAGTGGGCCTTAGCATATGCTGATAAATAACCATTGATAGCATACGACACAGCATGGGACTTGTTAAATGAATATCTCTGACTTTTCTCGATCCATCCGAAAATCTCTTCGGCTTGGTCTTCTGAAACAATTTTGCTCTGTTTTGATCCCTCTAGGAATTTAGACTTTACTTTTGCCATCTCTTCTGGCTTCTTTTTTCCAATGGCTTTTCTTAACATGTCTGCTTCTTTAAGATCAAAGCCAGCTATGGTTTGGGCTATCTCCATCGCTTGCTCTTGATAGATCATCTCGCCATATGTTGTTTTTAGTGCTGGCTCAAGACCGGAATGAAAATAGTCAACACTTTCTTGTCCGTTTTTCTTGTCTATATAATGATTGGATACGCTTTTCCCATCTCGGATAGCCTCCAGACATCCTGGCCTTAAAATACTAATTAAAGCAGATAACTGCTCGATATTCTCAGGCTTTAATTTTTTAGCCATAGCTTGTCCAAGACGAGACTCCAACTGAAAACAACCTTTGGTGTTGCCCTCAGAGATTAATGTCCAAGTTTTGGAACAATCTAAATTTATATCTTCAATGTTGGGAGAGAAATTTACAGATGTATTACCATTAGGTAATTTTGTAACTGGAAATTTACATCCGCACTCGAAAGTTAAATAATCAGACATTACTTACAAAAGATCCTTTAAATTTTACCTTGTTTGCCAAATTTCTATGCAGTCTCATAAATCTAATTAATAGATGTGCCGTATCCTTAACGTCTTTTAAGGCATCATGGGCGCCAACTGTAGACAATCCAAAATATTCTCTAATATGATCCAACGTATAGTTTTTAAGTTCATTGTTTCCTTCGAACCAATAAAAAACCATATTCATCATATCCAGAACATCTCTTGGATAAAATAAAGAGCTCTTACCTTCCTTATTAACGTTACTATACTTAGTACTAAGTCTCTCTATAATTTTTAGGTCGAACCTGTTTATATTATAACCCGCCGCAATGGGTGCTGTAAAGCAAGACTTTTTGTCTGACCTAGTGTGATACAATTCTAAGTAAGAAACAAATAGCTTCCAACCCTGTTCTTGCTTCTGATAGTCCTTCCACTGCTTAAGGATGTCCTCTTTGGAAGAACCCCTAACCTTGGCATGGAAATCCAATACGTCACTATCGCTATAATCATAGTCCGGCTTATCTTGTAAGGCTTCCGGCCTAAGATTAATATTGAATTCTGAGTCTGGTATGATTTCTAACTTATTAGGATCGACCATAATTGCAGCAATTTGCACCGGACTGCATTTTTCTGGACTGATACCATCTGTTTCCAAATCAAATACACAAATTTTTTGAAAATTAGCCATTTACTGTTACCACCGTATTTACTTGGACAAAGGTTGTTTCTGCTGGATTGTTTACACTTTGACAATTAACGCTTTTACAACAACTAACTCTTACTTCCCCTGTTTTAACAAATTCTGAACCATTTAAAATGAACCTATCCCCCACTGCTAATTCTCCGAATTCTTTATTCATGATTATTCTCCGTTTAAAAGACTTTGTGATATATTCATGACCTTGTCCAACATGGCTATGCCAAGAATGTCAAATTTAATAACACCAATAGACTCTAAATCCTGCATTTCCATACCGGCTATAGATTGTTTATTTTTTGCATCATATACCATAGGACACACAGTACTTAAATCTTCACTACTTATTACTACCCCGGCGGCGTGTTTAGATTGATTTGCTTTGGTTCCTTCCAGCCGTATTGCCTGCTCAAATCTTTTAGCTAGGGGGCCAGACAACTCACCATTATCATCAATATAGCACCATTCTTTGAGTTTGTCAACATTGTTTTCTAGTGCCCATCGAATAATTGATGCTTCGCCAGTATCTTCCTTCATTTCTTGAAGTTCGTCTGCTATCTTGGCCTCATCAGGAATAAACTTGGTAATTCTATTCATTTCTTCAAACTGAACATTTCCATATACTCTTAATACTTCTTTTAACGCTCCTCGGCCCTTCATGGTATTAAATGTTATCATTTGAGAAACTTTAGTAGATCCATACCTTGTCTTAATATAGTCAATAATAAATTCTCTTTTGTCGATTGGAACGTCAACATCAATATCTGGCATAGAAATGCGGTCTTTGGTATTTCGGCCAGAATTATAGAATCTTTCGAAAATTAAACCATATCGGATCGGGTCAATGGATGTGATACCAATTAAATAAGAGACCAGACACCCCGCAGCAGAGCCTCTGCCCGGCCCCGGCAACCAACCCTCTGCCCTCACCTTGTTAACTATATCTCCAACGATCAAGAAATAGCTAGACAAACCAGCACCCTGTAAAATATCTAGTTCGTACTTAATACGGTCAACATATAATTGCTGAGTTTCCTTGTCTATTTTATTTGCTATTTTATCTCTCCATCCATTCCTACATAGTTCTCTTAGGTATTCATCAGGATTAAAACCCTTTGGGCAGGAGAATGGGGGAAGCATGGGTTTATGCAGAATGTCGTAGTCCTCACACAAATTGTCTACATAAAGAGTATTTTCTATTTCTTCTTCAGTATGCAAAGAAGATATTTCTTCCGGAGATAAAATATGAAAATTATCAGACTTAAAGAAACAACCCATCGGAATGTCTTGGTTATTTAGGATCTTTTTATTAATGTCTGTTAGTGTCGTTTTTAGATTATTACACAACAATATTCTTTGATCTACAGAATCCTCTTTTTCGCAATAATGAGCATCTGGAGTACAAATAACTTTAGTGTTAGTTAGCTTGCCAAGGCGTCTGATAATATCTGTGAGATCTTTTTGTTGAGGGGTAAATTCTTGGTCCATAAGCTGGGCTTCTAGGAAGTAATTATCTGATCCCAACATATCCTTCATTAAACTAATGTGCTCTGTGCCGATTTTTATTGCGTTGTCTCTATCCTTTTCGATAGCATCAGCCAAAGATGATCCTAAATGTCCAGAGAAACCTATCATATCTCTGCCGACAATCTTTTTTAGTCTATCAAAGCTAATTCGTGGCTTATGATAAAAATTGTCTGGACTATTACACTCAGAAATAATCTTAATTAGATTAGCCCAACCATTCTTGTTTTTAGCAAGGAGGATGAAGTGGCTTAGTGAGCTATTTTCTTTAGTCTTGTTATGAGAATCTTGTTCGCTAATATAGAGTTCACAACCCAAGATAGGTTTTATTCCTTTGGCTTTCATTGCCTGAAAGAACTGAACAGTACCAGCTATGGTTCCGTGGTCCGTTAATGCACAGGACTTAACTCCGATTTTTGAACATCTGTCAGCCATTTTAGTTGGCTTACTTAGTCCATCCAATAAACTGTAGTGCGAGTGTGCGTGAAGGGGAACGTAATTTTTCATTCTGTGCTTCCTGGCGCCTTGTATTTTCCAAAAGAATGGTTCTTGTTTTTGTACTGTTCTACCACAACATTCATTCCGTGCAAGTCGATATCATGTTTGACTTGTTCACATTTTGTCATAGTAGAACCCATATTACAGGTCTGGTTCTCTCTGTACTCTATCTGTGGTGTTATGTGAGTATTGTCAAAAGTTGTTTTTCCAAAATGGCATAATTTTGTACACATCCAGCTCTTATTTAATCTGGGCTTTCTTGTGTTCTTCACTATCTCAAATTTTTGACGCAACATTTCTTCTGTCTTGGGTAAGTCAGACTTATCAAAACATATTGAAAATGGACCGCCATCATTAATAAAGTAGATAGAAAAAATGATATGATCTATCTTAGGATATAGATGGCTAATAGCATAATGATATATTCTTAATTGAGGATCACTTTCTAATTTTTCTTGAGTCTTTTCTTTACCAGTGGCCCAGTCTAATCTTCTTCCTGTTTTCCAGTCTACAATTTCAATGGTATTATCGCCGACTAATGTTATAAGGTCTATAGTTCCTTTTATAGCAAGATTGCCTTCAAGCTTACCGTCTGGAGTATCATAAGAATAGGCCGACCAAGGTTTCTTGATCTCAATATCAAAATGTTGTTCTGGACATAGGATGTGTCTGTTTCTTGGGTCAAACATCCCTCCGTTAAACTCAATAGCCTTATATACCCAAGCATGGCAATCTTTGTAATCTTTTAAGGCCCACTTATGATGAGGACTAGCCTCTGTATAATGCTTATAGACCTTTTCGATGATTGTGTTCAAACTATATGTGGATATGTCTAGTTTTCCAATAACATCATCATCTATGGTCTTAATTCCGTCCTGTTCCGCTTTTTTAATAACGGCTAGAATTTCTAGAACCTTATGCACGATGGTCCCTTTATCTGCCTTTTGACCTGATGGACCACGATAGCCGAGCACGTATTCCATAAAAAACTGTTGTTCGCACATTGAGTGCGTATTATAGGAGCTACTCCTAAAATATGTGACTATAATGGTAGAGTCTCCTGTAAAAATTTTTGAATATCCATACACTGATCATATATCCCCATCTCATCGTTCTTGCACACATAATCAAAATTAGACCAGTCATAATTAGATTCATCCAATATTGTTTCGCTAAGATGGTCTGAATTAAATGGATTACGAGTTAGTCTCATAACTAAGCCACCAGCATCTTTAATGCTAGATACCTCATTAGGAAATCGGCAATCAGTAATTAAAGCTATCTGTGGTTTATCTTTTTTGATTCTGTTTATTGTAGCTGAAACCCAAACGTCTGGTTTCATTTTACGGAAAATGTCAGTACCAACATATTGCATAATATCTCTAGATGACATTTTCTCATTTGATTCGGGCCAAGTTAATTCTGTGAGTCTATTCTTTTCGTCATCAGAACCGTAACATTGTTCATATGTCAGACCAAGAATATTCATGCAGATATCTTGTTTTAGTGGATCAGCAAAACTATAAATTTTAACGTGTGGATCTAATACTTCATATAGCTTCTTGAGCATGAAGTCGTTTTTCCTAACAGATGTGTCCAAAACCCCAGCATAATTAGTATCTCCAAATAAATCAGAAACAACCATTCTACCTTCAGCATCTATATCTATTTGATTAGCAATGCCTAGCTCTGCTAATTTAACAGAGATGATGAAGTTACCTGTTGTGCTCTTGCCAGACTGTTTTCTTCCAGAAATTCCTAAAATCATATAATCACTTTAAAAGAGGAACAATATTTTGTTTAATGTAGTCTATTGACAGTTCACCAACGTCCTGTGCTGGAAAATCTATATTTTTAACATTATAGGTTTTGTGACACTTTTGTCGGATGAGATCAGCAGCTTTTTTGCCAGCATCATCGTTGTCCATCATGGTTATGATAGTCATGGCACCAGAAGCATCAAGAATCATTTTTTGTCTGTCGCTCAGTGACGAACCGAACACAGCAACGCTATTATGAATACCTGCTTCTTCTAATCTCCATACGTTGCCTGGACTTTCCACGATAATAACAGTATGATTTTCTAGAATATAGTTTTTGGCAAACCATATGTTATAAAGGTGATTCTGAGATTGAAATGAAGAGCTGTGTTTCCATTTTGAATAGAATCTTGATCTTTCTTCGTTTGGACAATCATCAGAAGTATTATGACAACATCCGCACTTATCACACTTTTCAAAGATACTACGACCAGAGCAACCAACCATATATTGGTGCTTATGATCATAAATAGGAACAACTACTCTATTAGACATTTCTTTCTTTGGATTATCACAAAAACCAACATCGTATCTGTCTAATATTTCTGGAGAGTATCCCCTATCAATGTAGTATTGAGCTGGTATCTTTAAATTAGCCCTGATTTGTTTTCTGGTTATTCCTTTTTCTTCCGTGGGTCTTTCCGGACTAATATATCTAATTGTTCCAACAAATGATTTCTTGTCTCTATCAACATTAGATATTTTAATGTCAGATAGATCTTTTTTGAGGAATTCTAAACAAAAAGTTAAAGCTTCATTAAATGTACAATGTTCGTCTCCATCTTTTACCCAATTGTATTTTTGATGAGAAATTATTCCTCTTACCAAGCCTATAATGGATGACTTAAAATATTTATCACATCCATGTGTCCTGCATTTCCAATTTCCTCTGTAGACATCTCCTTGAGGATATAGATTAAGAGCAGACTTATTATCACCACCATGAATAGGACAGCTCATGGTAACTAGTTTACCACTATAAGTATATTCTAAGCCAAAGTGTTCCAAAAGACTCTCTATATTGTCACAAAGATCATCGCAAACAACTTTTAGTTTTGCCTGATCATTCAAACGGAATTGCTGCTTCTTCATTGTTTGATTCATCGTTGATAATAAATCCATCCTTATTGTTTTTGTTATTGCTCATCAATTCTAGTCTTGTCTGCCCCTCTGTAATCTTGGCACACCAGCCCTTCATATAGCAGTTAATATAATCGTTGTCGTCTAATCCTCCACCATGACGACTAATTAATGGTACTAATTTCCTGTTTCCGTTTGTCGGGCCGTCCTCTGCAATCTCTTCGTCAGACTTGCGTTTGAAAATTGAGAAATTGCTACACAACCAGATGATTCTGTCTGAACCGCTTGCTGTGTCTGTGCTTTCTTTTGTAATACCATCACGATTAAGTTGGATAAATGCTACAATTGGAACCTTGTATCTTACTGCAAAATTATGCAATGATGTCATCATGAAACCAAGAACCTGATATTCTTTAAGATCTTGACTCATGCCCGCACTATCCATAAGTTTTAAGTAATCATAAAAGATCACACACTCTTTAGCTGTGCCATCATCATTAAGACCAACCTCTTTAAGAAGCCACCTTCTCATTACTGCTAACTGCTCTTCAAATGGTTTACCAGCAATGGACTTATGAAACCACTTGCTTTCTTTCAGCTTATCCGCAGCTTGTATAATCTTAGCTTTTTTGTCTGGGGATTCTGCAAATTTTCCAGTTTCTATCGCATTAATTTCAGTTTCTGTCATCATTGCTAAGATTCTGTTAATGTGATCTTCTTTATTCATTTCGGTATCCATATTAAGAACCGGAATACCTACTTTGTTAGCAATATACTGACCCATATTATCGGATAGGAGTGTCTTACCTGTCTTTGGCCGTGCTGCTATCACATTTACAGTACCCTTTCTGAGTCCGCCACCTATAGCTTGATCATATATGGGGAATCCTGTAGAGATACCAACCTGATCAACCTTTTTAGTTTCTAGTTCTGCCAGATAAGCATCTAGGTCTTTTCCGAAAGATACTGGATGATTGTCTGTATCGCTCAACAATGATGAAAAATTTAAAACAGCATCTTCAGCTATTCCTAGAATAGAAGCAATCGGTTCGCTCCCGGTAACGTCTAAGATTTTGTCTTGAGCTTGCTCTAGCTGTTTTCTTAAAAGTCTGGCAATCTCTAGTTTTCTGATTTTAGCGGCGAACTTACGAACATTTTCTATATTAACAGGAAAGTCTAAAATAGCTTTAAGATGTTGCGCTTCTTCTTTCTTGGCTAATATATGTCCAAAATTTAGTTCTTGAGCTATAGAAAAAATAGATGGGATATCAATACTAGGCTTATGATCTCTTTCGCAAAGAGTTTTTAAGCAAGTATAAATGATACTATTGCTGTCGATGGTAAACGTTGTTGACTGTACAATATCTGCAATATCCAAATAAGCATCTTCACCAAATTTACAAATACCAGCAAGAACTGCTCTTTCTGCTGATGGGTCACACAAAATCATTCTATTTCCTTTCAGCCTGCTGACGTTGAACAATTGTTACATTTATATCGGTCTGGCGCATCGAAAAGTAAAGCTGGACTTATTGTTTCTTTTCTTCCACAAACACGACAAACAACATCTATCATATCGAAGTCTCTAGATCGACTAACTGGAGGAAACTTAGCTAGTTTCTTGTCAATAGCAACATCATCTTTATGCATGTCTTTTTCAGACATACTTAAAAACTTATTCGTGCTTTTAGTCATTTTCCTCTTGGATCCCTTGGTCCTAAGAGGGGCTGTAAATTCTTCGTTAGATGATTGATCTGTTTCTTGATCTTCTTCGGTAGGAAGCATCTGTTGAAGCAGATTGATCAAATTTTTGAGTTGTTCTGGATTTTTAGCTAAATCATTAAGATCCATTTTTCACCTTTGCCCTTTGAATAGATAACATGATGTCTGATAGATGTTTAATACTATTTGCCAAATATTGAAGTCTATCACTTCTTTGTTTAGCGTATTTTTTAATCTTATTTAATGCTGATGCCTTTTCATTATTTTTAATAGCCTGAAAGGACTTTTCGATATAGCCATATCCCTTATAGTTGTTAATATCTTCTGCTATTGTCTCTTTTATGGTCTCATCCGCCCAGTTCAATCTAGACAGCTCTCTATTTATAGAGCGTTGAACATGAAACGCAAACTGTCCTAATCTATAAGCTATTTCCCCACAAACTTCTGGTGTTGTCTTTTCAAGCTCGTCTCTGCTCATTTGGAAATAACCATTAAGTTCCTCTTCTGAAAAAGAGTCAGCTCTGTAAGTTCCTAGTCCAATACCTTTTTCGTATTCGTCAAGGATCTTATCCCATTCGTTTACTTGTTCTTTAGTATTCATTTTTAATCCTTATTTCCCATTGCTCTGTTTGATCAAATGGCAACTCTATATATTCAATTCCATTTAATTCGCACCACTCTTTTTTGTCTTGATCTCTTTTCTTATGTCTTATAAAGCCTAGTGGACTATTATGGAAAAACCTACTAAACTTATAGTGTTGTTCTCCATGAACTTCTACGCACTTCTTAATAAGAGGCAAATAAAAATCTAAATAAAGAGTTTCTGTTCTTCTTGTATTAACGGGAACTTCTTCCAATACCTGTAAGGTAGGAAAGCAAGCATGGATTAAATCTCTGGCCTGTAAATGTAGGCTAGATTTATTTTGAATAGATCCATGAGCAATATTTCCGATTAACTGCCAATTATAAGAATTCCCATCTAAATCTTTTACTTGCATTTGATGCCCATAGTCTCCTTGACCTTTGTCCATAAATCGTCATAAACTTCGGGATGCTCAACCAAATACTGTCTGGTCTTTTCAAGACCTTGGAACTTTGGCTTGTCCTCGACAGATGACATAGTATACCATGCGCCACCCTTTGACACAAGTCCCAAATCTACAGCGAGTGTCAATAGCTCCATTTGCTTATCAATACCCTGTCCATATCTGATATAACTAGTAATCTTACCTCCAGGAGCACCTAATGCAGAGCAGAGTACTTGCCAGTGTACTTCTTGTCCTATCTGAGGACTGTCTGTGCTTAAATTCCATGGACTAAAATAGTTAGCCTTGATTTTAATATCTGTTTGATAAGCAATAGCTTGACCACTCTTTTCTTTCCACTCACTGTGTCCCATGCCGGGATTACCCATTTGATGAGTAATACCTATAACAATATTCCTATTAACAGGAATAACATTGGCCACCTTCCTACAAAACTTTGCTAATAGCTTTGCACCATCGGCTCTTTGCATTTTGTTCATATCGCTGGTAATTTCAGCTTCTGTACATAAAGCAGAATACGAGTCGATGATAACTACCGAGCCTGGAATTTCATTGATAATTCTTTCACCAATTTGAAGATATTCTTCTGCGTGTAGAATCTTGCCTTCTTGAGAACCTATGATATTAAACTTATCTAGATTTAATCCTGGGATACCCTCTAGATCTCGTTTCTTTAATCTTCCTTCTATATTAAGATAATATACTTCTCTGCCTTCTTTGAATGATCCGTGAGCATACTCTTTCTTTTGTGCTGTTGCACAGAAGTCTAGTGAGGTTGTGGTTTTCCCGCATTTAGGTTGACCGGTAAAAATAACGAATGATCCTTCTGGGATACCACCATTTAGTACAACATCTAATGCTGGACTAACAGGAATATTGATTAGTGACTTATCAATAACGGCATTTGCCGTTAACATTACATTATCACCAAAATTCTTTTTAACGTCTTCTTTAAGTGCCATCATCTAGATCCTTTAATTTAGAGAGTATACCCTTTTTACTATTTTCACTAGTCTTATATGTCTTGTCTTCTTTTCTGTCGAACTCAAGAGTTAAAGACTTATTTTGAGATTCCAGTATTTGTTCTTGTTGTTCTATAATAGGGATCAGGTGAGGGGCGCGTAGGGAATAAATTTTTGAAGCTTCCTTGGTATTCAAAGCTCTAACAATTGCTGTCTCAGAATGCTTTTCTAGAAGTTTATTCGCTGTGCCTATTTGATTCCTATAATATGCTGACCATGTTTTATTTGCCCAAAATCTATAATGTAAATCTTGACCAGTAAGCTTAGCTTTGTTCTCGCATATTATCTCTGTAATATATTGAGCAGCAGATACGAGCTTACCGTTCGAGTATTTCGAAGGGTATTTATTGCTCATGTTCACCCATTTGGCCTAAATATGTTCTTGTTAGTATTAGGATGCGCCTGATTGACTTTTTTAGCATGGTCATTTACTTCTGATGCTTCTTTCGTCATAATAGCCACGCTGTTATTTCTCTTTGCAGAAGTGTGTCTTATCATTAAGTCTTTGGATGCTGGTTTCTTAGCAACTTCAGAGGTTGTTTTAACAGAGCTTTGCTGATTAACATTCCTAGACTTCTCTAAAACTCTTTGTACTTGCTTAAGTTCCAAATCTAGCTCTTTAGCGATTGTTTGCTGGTCTTTGCCCGTACTGTTAAGCCACAGTATTGCATATTGCTGAGTTTTGTTGGTTCTAGCCATTATATTATCTCTCTTTCCGCATTATGTAGCCATGCGATATTTTGGGTACTTAAAAACCTGAGATAGAAAACAAAAACTTTTTCATTAACCTCTCTAAACTTAATACCATCCTTACAAACTCTGTCTAGAAATGTGTTAACTTTTTCTTCTCCATAAATCGAAACGGGATTGTAGATATTTCCGTTGTTTCCTGTTCTAATATAGAACTTGACCGAGCCATCAGAACGAAAAATCTTTTTAGCAAATACATTCTCGGAATCGGCTTCAACAGTGTAATTATACAAAGAGTCTGTTGTTTCGCTTAATCCTTTTAATGTATAGAATTGATCAGTGGCTTGCTGAATTTTAGTATTATCTTTTCTGGCCTGGAATATAAAGTCTTCATTCATTGGTATTCTCTTCTTCTGTGTTTGGTTTATTGATTTTTTCATCAGTTTTATCTGCTGCTGTTACCATAGCTTCTTCAAAAAAGTCGGTAAATGTTTTTACGTATTCTGTATACTTAATTCCTGTTGGTACTGGAATATGGTATGTTTTTGTACTCACCTCCCTGTTTGCAACAACATATCCTTCTTTGTCTTGTTCTAGAACATTAATTCCTAAGCTAAAAATAATCTCATGAGGACAATCTATAAGTTTTGTTTCTTCTGGAAAAAAACTAAGCTGATTATCAAATTGGTGTTTTAATATGTCAAAACTATTTTTAGGTAGAATTTCTTCTAACTTATCTAGCTGTTCTTTTGTTAGGCTGCTTGCTTCCATTTTCTGTCCATTTGATTTTAGGTTGCTTCTTCATTCTCGACATGCCCGTTGGCAGGTCTTGTGTTGGGGCGTCTTCTCTATATGCATTATGTTTAACGTGTAGTTCTCGTTTTTGGTCGTCACTCATCCTATCTCTGTTTCTGTTAGCTAAATCCCCCAGCGTCTTTAATTCGCTATCAGACTTTTTAACAGAAGCATTGAGGGTCAGTAGGTCTTCAATATATCTTCTTTCTGTCTTTTTTGACTTGCATTTCGGACAAGGCGGCTTGTCTGTGTAGTCCTTGATATTAAAAAATAGTTCAAAGTCACATTTACAAGACGAACATGCAAAAGAATATGTTGGCATATTATTTAATTTCTCTTTGAGCAGACTTTAACCATCTGCTATTTTTTGTCTTTAGATAGGTTATGTATTGATTAAAAACAGATTGTGTTACTTCTGTAAATTGAAGTCCTCCCTTGCATGTATTATTGATAAACGAATTGGTTTCTTTATCTTTAACATTAGACAAGATTTCTACTGGATCAAATATGATATTGTTTTGCTTGGTCCTAATATAATATCTATATTGCAAACCAGCAATCGAACCCATATGCTTTGATGGCTTATTGAGTAATGCCTTGGCCATGGTTTGAGGACTATCTTCTAGAGTTAGTCTTGGGTTGCCACTATCATCTAAAAAGTCTTCTTTCCCTATTAGGGAATAGTACATATTTTTTATTTCTTGTGCTTCTTGATTATCTCTGATATTAAAAATTCCATCAACTTTCATTCATATGCTCCTGATAAGATTCTGGTAGATAGGGCTCCCACTCTGTTGGTATGTCCGATCTTATATTAATTAGGAGTCCCACCACAGGCAAGTACTTGAACGATTTAGCGGGTTGGTACGGCAGATTAAGTAATTTCATATTCGCTTGTGCTGGTGTCTTGTTTCCCTTTTTCCTGTTACATTCAACACATGCTGTTACAATATTGGTCCAACAAGTAGGGCTTCCTGTTTTTCCTTTCCATGCCGATTTTGGTATAACATGATCATATGTTAAATTAGTAGTATCTTTTTTTTGATAACAATATTGACACGTATAAGCATCTCTAATAAAAAGATTTTTCCTAGAAAAATTTACTCTTTGATTATGTAATTTAAAATATCTGTTAGTTTTTACAACAGCAGGAATAGGGTGTTTTTTATTATGTACACCCAGAATAAAATCATTTTTATAGAAGTCTATAATCTCTATAGACATCTTTGAATGTTGATCGTATTGTGCAGACCATACTATAGCTCTTTTCCAGCTAATAATACCTAGAGGAGTATAGTCTGCATTCAATACAAGACACTTACTGTTTTTGGCTTTCATTTTCGTAACTATCTAAACGTCCTATTATTTTTCCTATAATTGGGTTTCTGACAATATCAGAGCTATCAAGTCTAGAGATCCCAATCCCTTCAACTCCGCCAAGAGCGCTAATCATATCATAAAATCCGCCCTGCATGTGTCTATGTAGGTCTGATTGGCTAACGTCGCCAGTAAGTATCATTTTGCTGTTATTGCCGATTCTTGTTAATAACATTTTAAGCTGATCATAAGAAGCGTTCTGACACTCATCTGCAACAATAAAAGCATTATGGAAATTACGACCTCTCATTAATCCTAGTGGTACTATTTCTATTTTATTATTTGTTTTTAGACTTATATACTGAGCAGTTGGGATAAAATGATTTACCTCATCCAATAATGGTAAAAGGTAAGGATGAATCTTTTCTTCTGCTGTTCCAGGCAAATATCCTATCTTTTCACCAGATTCTACTACTGGTCTAGTAATAATAATCTTTTTGATTTTTTCGTCTAATAGATATTCCAAAGCCATTCCAATAGCAATGTGTGTTTTACCACTTCCAGCAACTCCCTGACAAAAAGTAATAACATTCTCTGCTACTGTTCTAATGTATTCTTTTTGATTATCTGTTCTTGGTTTTAATCTATTTCTATAAATACTTCCTACTGGAGCGAGATCTTTTGTAGCATCTATGACCTTATTCTTCTTCTTGGCGTTTTTTCTATTTCTCAAGTTATGCCCTTTGACTACAGAGGAGAGGTGCCAATTATAATAATACTATACACCGCTAATTGTAGTTATGTTATTTTATCCCACTAGAGCCGAACCCATTAATTGACCGTTCACTATTTGTTAACTCCGTCACTTCAATAAGTTTAAAATTCCAATGTTGTTCAAATATGATCTGAGCAATTCTATCTCCGGCATTGACAATAAACTCTTTTTCCTTATCTGTATTATACAGAACAACACCTATTGCTCCACGATAAGAACTATCTATGACCCCAGCTAATACATCAATACCATTTTTAACAGCAAGGCCCGACCTTGGAGCTATTCTTCCATAAAAACCATGAGGAATTTCTAACGACAATCCAGTATTAATTAGAGCACGAGATAGTGGTGGTATAACAACAGTGTCTATAGATCTCAAATCCGCCCCAGCATCTGAATCATTATTTCTAGATGGTAGGACTGCTTGAGGATCTAATTTTTTAAAGTAAACTGACATTATAGTAAGCAAGCTCCTCCGGCACAACTAATTTCCTCAATCCCAGCAGTATTGTCTTCTGTCTCTAGTAATTGAGTATAGTCTACCTTTTCAAAACTATTGTATAGATCACAGTATAGTTTCCAGTTATAAACATCTTTCATGCAATATGTTAAACGACGAATGTCACCGGAAAAATATTTTCCTGCAAAATTCTTCATCTTGGCTGCAAACTTTAACTTATTCTCATTGTCATCTTCTTTAGCTTGATTTAAACTAACGTAGTCGCAGGCTGCCCATAAGTTATTATTAAAGGCATTCAGACCCAGTTCGATTAAACCAGAACACCATAAGGCAGCATCTCCATATTCTTTAACAATTTCTCTACTCGTATAAACTGTTGTAAAAGGAGCTTGTGGATAATCTTTATCTCCGCTTTGTGGGATCAATGATATTCCAGCAAAAAACTTTCTATTGTCATAAATATACTTGGTTACAGATTCCCACTCATCTGGTTTAACTGTGACAGTATTGCTAACATTATGACTCAAGTACTCTTGTGTACATAATGATCTATTCTTTCCAGACTGAACCCAGTTCTTTTGAGTTTCTTTTACAATAGACAACATATCTACTGCTGGAAGTTGATTCTTTAGTTTTGCCCCGTCTGGAACTTCTATCGGAAATTTGACCACTTCATCAGTATTATTAGCAGACCACGAGGACTTCTCGCAGGCTTGCGGGTTTACTTTCTTAAAGTGCTGGTATGGTGCTTCTAAAACATTAGCTTGTACATGGCGTATGTATCGTTTAGCGTGGTGCGGATGAATACCAGAGCTAGTTCCAAGCATACTTGAAGATGTTCCTTCTGGCTTCAAGCAAGTTACTCTGGCAGCTTGGTTTATATTGATCTTTTTAGCAATTTGCTTATTTGTTTCAACAGCAATCTTTGCTCCTTTGGTCAATGTCTTTTCTGACAAAACCAGATCATGCTTTTCCATTGTTCCTGTTAATGAAACACCTAGAAGAGCTTCTCTTTCAAAGATCTTTTCGCTAGTTGTTCCAAGATATTCTAGCTTAGTAAATCCTGCTTGAAGAGTTCCAATAATAGCAGCAGCACGGCATCTTTCAAGAAAGTCTTCTTCGTCATCTACACTAGAACAATTTATTGTAGATAGATTACAGCCCTGCCATCCTGACTTTCCAGAAGCTTCTTCAATTGGCCACATACCAATTTCAACACAAGGATTAAAAATCATTTCTGTTGATTCGCTCCAGATAAATCCTGGCTCACCGAATTCTTTTACTGATTGCATTAAGCCAGCAAATTCCTCAAAGGTTGTTTCGCTTTTTAGTAATAGTGCCGAGTTATTGCTTCGTGCTCTTTGTGGATTCTCCATATACCAATTGCCTGTTTTAGCCTTGGCCATTTCGTCATCATCATGACTAAACAGAGCTAGCGAAGCACTTCTTCGTACTCCTCCAGACAATACAGCATCGCTACTATGCATAACGATATCATAGGCATCGATTGGTCGTAATTTCTTTTGTTCGTTCTTAATGCACCTGTCTAATAGAGCTCTGATCTTTTCAAGTCCATTTGCTAATGGTTCATATCCAGGAGCTTTACCTACGCCAGAAGCTAAAGAAGATCCCTTTGGTCGAATATTTGAATAATCAAATACTATATGACTATTCTTATATTGTTTAAATTCTTCTACTGGCTTACTAAAATAAGAACTTAATAGTACCCCTAGAGCATTAGCCCAGCCTTCTATGCTATCATCAATAACATATTTAATAGCTTGATCTTTTTCTACTTCGTGTTCTAGAGGTGGTAATTTTGCAACATGGTGCTTTTGAACACTAAAGCCCGTTCCAGAGCCACACAACAGTAGCCAAAAACATTCTTGGAAAAATCTTAAACGATCACAATAACTGGCTGTGCAATTATAAATCTTTGCGTGGCGCTTTAGGATAGGATCTCCACCAAACTGCAAAGCTCTTTGACTGCCCAAAACCTTTTTCTTATACATCATATCATATGCCCAGTCAATATCGGCTGAGATGCCAAATTCATCATATCTAGTGTGCATCATATTGCGCACTCTATCTACGGCTTCTTTCCATGTTTCTCTACGATTCTTATCTTCTAACCAACGAGCATACTTACTAACGAATGTATAATTCTGCAGTTCTTGAAGCGCCGACATATTATCTCCTACTTAATAGTGCTGTGAAACCTAAGGCGATAGTGATCAAAACATTACCTAAAACCATAGTTGGTTGATCGCCTTTGTAAAAAGAATAAATTGATACAGATAATGATAATAAAAAACAAAACGTTGATGTATTCATAATACACCACACAGATTCTTGAGCCAAGAGAGATCTGGTGTTACTTTAAAAATTTTTATTTCGCTCATTTCTACAAAAGTGTCAAATATTTTTTTTGCATTATCATCAAACAGGTGAGTACCATGATCATCGATCATATAAACTGTTTGCACTCCTTCTTGCCACAAGGCCATAATGCAATCATTACAACATTGGCCCGTAACATATGCTATGCCATTATCTGGCCTAACAACACAGTTAGATAAAGCATTCCTTTCGCTATGAACCATCCAAGGATATTTATCTGGACGATTTTTTGGAAGTTTAGCATCGTCTAAACCTCGTGGATATCCATTATATCCAACTCCTAGAATCCTATTATTTTGATCAGTTATGACACATCCGTGTTGCGTATGTATATCATGACTTCTTTGAGAAATAACTTTCGCTAATCCCAAGAAATAGTCCGTCCAGATTGGTCTCATTTTGTAGAGTCGATTATTTTTCTAATAGCTTTTTGTAAAATACTAAGGAAGCAATTGCTCCTGCTACTCCCATAACTACTCCCGTGGGTTGTAGTGGGGTCATGCCCAGTAGATAGGTTATTATACCTCCACAGTACGATCCTGCAACCCCTAAAGCTATAGTTTTCCAGAAACCGAAATTTTCTTCTCCAGGCACTATGCTTTTAGCTATTGAACCGACAAACAGACCATAAACACACCATACTAAAATATTAAACATTTGCTGCCTCCACTAAGGTTGCTACTTCATCATCCGTGAGAATTTCTCCTGTTTCTAACAAAGCATTCAATATTGATAAAGAATATTTTTCATAGTCTTCTTTTTTCATTTCTCTACGAAGTATCTTTTTGATTCTCATTTTAGTAAACCAGCCTCTGCGCTCACTAAAAGTATGAAGTTGCTCACCATACATTGAGTATTTATCCTCTGCAGTAGATTGATCAGAGAGTTTGTTCTTGTTGCATTCTTGTAGAATTCTAACACATGTTAGAACTATGCTTATAATCATCAGAATGGTAACTACAGCAAATCCATAGTTATCTTCTTTGGGCACTCTTGACTTTTCTAGAATTTTAATAGCGATGGCTTTTAGCTTTTCATTATCAGGCATTATAAAGCTCCTAATATTAGAGGATATCTATTAATACACCAATCATGAGCTAATTCCCCATTTGAGCTTTAATCCAGCCTCAATAGCTATTCTTTCGCTGTCTGTTATCGCAGAATCGTATAATAGTATTTCTCCAATATACCCATTTAAATAATTCTCCAAAGAGTATCTAGAACCAATCCTAAGGGAGGTCATATTGTTTGAGCCTGAGTTTCCGCTTGCGGATAATGCCGAATTGATATAAGACTTAGAAGACGTTTTATCAAATACCATAGAACAAACAGTCCAATTATTAGTGAGTTGATTGTCTGTATTCCTTAAATCTGCTCCGGCATAAACATATGGTCCTTGAACATTTAAAAGGGTTACTCTGTTGGAAGTCCCATCTGTGCTTGTTGTAGAATCAAAAGCATAAGAAGGGTCGTTATTCGGTCTCCATACAACAAAAGCAGTAATTCTTTGAGACATTGATATGCTATTAATATCTATATAATCATTGGTTCCATCAAACAATAAAGCATCTTTATTATTGATGACTGAAGTTTTTCTTATTGGAGCATATGAAGAATTTGTTTGTGTTGCAGTATAGTTGTTGGTACTTTTATCTGTCCATTTTAATACGGGACTATCTGCTGACACCAACGACCCCCCAGCTACTGCATCATAGAGAGTATTACTATCGCTACCATCTAACCATAGCTGTAACCCAGGAATGCTACTTGGATTAGTAATGATATTTTGGTTTTTGTAAAGATGTTCAGTTGGTGGAGTAAAATTAACAGTATATCGAGCTTGTCCTTTTGTTACTCTAAGATCATTCAAAAATCCGTCTAAATATTCTCCAGTAGTACCATTAGCAGAGCCTATCAAAACTCCAGAGGTACTACCGTAAGTATTTGATTGAGGTATTATTGATTCCCCTTTTAATTCTCCATTTACAAATATGAATAATCTTTGACCATATCTAACTAATGCCAGATGATGCCAAGAGTTTAAAATTGGAGAGATTGTTGTTGAGACTGCTGTTGTGTTATTAGCGTATAAATAATATGATTCATTATATGATTTAAAAGCGAAAGTATTTTGTTGATCAATGGAGAAAAAGTGATTATATCCGTTACCTCCATGATTATTTAAATAAGCCCAACATTCTATTGTGAAATCTCCCGTACCAAAATTAAAGTCCAAACTGCTTGGTATTGATAGAGTACTATTAGAAAATTGAGCACTACTGTCGTTAAATTTGCTATTAGATGTTACAATTTTAGTTCCGCCATTAGGCGTTATGGTCTTAGGAGATAAGCTACTATCTAGGAATGTTGTACTGTTATCGGTGCCTGTCATTCTTAATAAAAGTTTAGTTTGTTCAAAATATGGGTCTTGATAAACAGATAGATTACCGCCCAGAATCCAAGAGTTAGTATCGACTTTAGTTAATGAAGCTAGTCCATAATTTTTGACATATGATCCTAAAGCACTATTAACAACAACACCACTAGATGACACAATATTGAGAGAGCCCATT
>Ga0164292_10000297_pt1 | contig 37289 bp, 34 predicted proteins | sample GEODES117metaG_FD_111486 | JGI IMG/M metagenome (GOLD analysis project Ga0164292, IMG submission 111486) | Eutrophic lake water microbial communities from Lake Mendota, Wisconsin, USA - GEODES117 metaG | ecosystem: Environmental > Aquatic > Freshwater > Lake | place: USA: Lake Mendota...
CGCGAGCGGCGTTTCGGCGCTCAGGCCATCGCCCAGCACGCGGATCTGGCCGGGTCGCGACAGCGCCTCCATGGTGCGGCGGAAGGCCGACTGGCTGTCGAACACGGGATTGGCAAAGCCGGAAGCCAGCGAAAGGGGCGAAAGCGCGGTCATGATCAGCCTTCCCCGCGGACGAGTGTAAAGAAGTCGACTCGGGTTGCGGCTGTCTCGGCCCGCGTCTGCGCCGAGGCGCGTGCCAGACGGGCGCGGATTGGTGCCAGGATGTCACGCTCGACCAAAGGTCGCTCCGCCGCATCCTGCCACAGCGCATCCGCGATAGCCGCCATGCGGGCAAGCCTGGGGTTGCGGCCAAGCATCTGGCCATGGCCGCGCCGGCCCGATGCCAGCTCGACCACGGCCCGGGTCACCGTGGCTTCACCGAGATTGAACGCGGCGCCATCCCCGCCCATCCGGCCACGCACCATGACCAGGCCGATCTCCGGGCGCTTGAGGTCGCGCACGGCCAGAGCGGGCCAGTGCCGCGCCAGCGGTGCGGCGAGCTCGGCCTCCGTGCCACGCGCAAGAATGGCAAGGGTGGCCCTGCGATCCTGCGAAAGGTCTTGTTCGTCCATGTGGCCCGCCTTGCCAATGCCAGATGACAACCCGATGACGGAATTCACAGCCGGCCTGTCCTTTCCCCCACGATCGCCAGCCTGAGCCGCGACGAGACAAAGTCGATCGCCGCCACCGTGACGAGGATCATCAGGATAATGAAGGCCACCTGATCCCACTCGTAGGTCCGGATCATCTCGGCCAGATAAAGCCCGATGCCGCCCGCTCCGACAATGCCGATGATGGTGGCGGAGCGCGTGTTGGATTCGAAATAATACAGCATCTGGCTGATCAGCACCGGCATGACCTGCGGCACGATGCCGAAGCGGATCGCATGGATCCTGCTCCCGCCCGTCGAGGTGACCCCCTCGCCGGCCCTGCGGTCGATGGCCTCGATCGCTTCCGAATAAAGTTTGGAGAACGCGCCGATGTCGCTGGTCATGATGGCCAGCACGCCGGCGAATGGCCCAAGCCCAACCACGTTGATCCAGATCAGAGCCCAGATCAGCGTATCGACCCCGCGGATCGAATCGGAGAAGCGGCGCGTCAGGAAGCGCACCAACCGGTTTGCCATGGTGTTGCGCGCCGCCAGAAAGCCGAGCGGGAACGCGATGAGCGCAGCCAGCAGCGTGCCCAGAAAGGCAATCGCCACGGTCTCGGCCAGTGCCTTCAGCAGGGCCCACAATTGCGTGCCCGGTGTCGGCGGCACCATCAGCCCAAGGAAAGTGCCAAGTTGCACAATCCCGCTGCCGAGCCTGGCAAACGAGAATTCCAGCCTGACGACGGCCAGCAGCGCCACGCCAGCCATGACCAGCACAATCGCCAGCGTCACCCAGCGCTCGCGCTGCGGGCCGGCGACAAGTGCGGCATGATGCGCCCTGATGGCGGCCTGGTCCGGAAACATGCGTGAGGTTTTCATCGGCTATGCTCCAGCGAGATCAGGCGGTGACGGATACGCTCGGTGACGAGATCTATGATCATGACGGTGGCGATGATCAGAAGCAGGATGGCCGAGACATCCGAGTAGTAGAACTTGCGGATCGCCTCGATCAGATCCTGCCCGATGCCGCCGGCTCCGACGAAGCCCATGACGGATGCGCCGCGCACATTAATCTCGAACCTGAGCAATGCATAGCTGGCAAAATTTGGCAGGACTTGCGGAACGACCGAATAGCGGATCGCCTGCCAGCGGGTCGCGCCTGAGGCGATTGCGCCCTCGACCGGCTTCATGTCGATGTTCTCGACCACTTCGGCGAACAGCTTGCCGAGCGCGCCGACCGTATGAATCATGATCGCCAACACACCGGGCACAGGCCCAAGCCCGAAGGCGACCACGAAGATCAGGGCAAAGACGATCTCCGGCACCGTACGGCAGAATTCCAGGAAGCGGCGTGCAAAGAAGCGCTGCGCCGGATTGACGGCGAGGTTGATGGTGGCCGCGAAGCACAGGAAGAACGCACCGATCGCACCGAACAACGTGCCAAGATAGGCAATTAGCAGCGTATCCCATAGCCGGCTCATCCACCGACCAAGACCCCAGTACCAGTCGGTAATGTCGGTGAAGACCAGACGTCCGTTGTCGAGATAAAAGATGCGGCCCAGATAGCTGGTGAGCTGGCCGGCATTGTTCCAGAGCTTGACGAGATCGACCTCCGCGACGCGGCCCGCCACCATGATGAGGATGGCCAGCGCCAGCACACCAATCAGCGTGGTCCGGCGCTTGGCAGCCTGCGCGGAGCGATAGGCCGCCGACAGGGCCGCGATCTGCGTGTCGGGAAGGCGCGGGATTGCATGGGCCATGATGCGGACCGATCGGCTCGGAGGACAAGGAACTCGCAGGACAATGAAAAGGGCGTCACACGGCTGTGTGTGACGCCCCGTGTCGTGAGCGAAGAGCTTCAGGAGCCGCTGCGGCGGCGCAGGGCATCGACGAACTTCTGGAGTTCGAAGGTGACCTGATAATCGGAATGCTGGGCTGGTGCGAAGCCGGGCGACTTGCCGTCAGTCAGTTTGTCGAAGGCTGCCTTGTTGCGGGTGGGAGCTTCAAAGAAGGCCTTGGTGATGGCGGTCTTCAGCTCTGGTGGCAGGGTGGTCAAGAAGGCGTATGGCGAGCCAGGGATCTTCTCGGAACGGAACACGATCTTGAAGTCTTCCTTCTTGACCATGCCCTTGTTGGCCATCCGGCTCAGGTTAGAATCATCATCCGAGTTCCACCAGTTAAAGGCAACATCGCAGGTGCCCTGCTGCACGGCCATCACAGCGTTTTCGTGACTGCCCGCGTTGACAACCTTGCCAAAGAACTTCTCGGGTTCGATGTTCATTTTGCTGAAGCTGTAGAGAGGAACCATGTTCCCGGAGGCCGAGTTGGGATCGACCATGCACAGGTTCTTGCCGCGAAAATCTTCGATTTTCGTGGCCGGGTTATTGGCCTTGGCGTAGGCAACCGAGAAATAGCCTGTCGAGCCATCGGCGGCGCGCATTGAGGCGAAAGCTTCCACGCCACCGTTGGTAACAGTGTGGGCGCGAATGTAAGAAGACGGGCCGTAGTCACCGATGTGGATCGAGCCGGCACGCTGGCCTTCGATCACGGCGGCATAGTCGGACGCGATGCGCAGCGTCACCTTCACGCCGAGTTCCTTGGACAGATATTCCATCCAGGGGCCCTGGCGCTCGGTCACGCCGGAGGCGTTCTCGGCGGGCACGACGGCGTAGACCAGTTCAGGAAAGCGCGTGCGCCAATCCTGGGCGAAGGCGGCGGTCGAGGTGGCGGTAAGCGCAAGGCCTGCGGCGAGCCCCAGAGTGATGCGGCGTGTCAGGGTCATGGGAGAAACTCCACGGGGTTGGTTTTCGAGGGGAAACAATCCGGCAACTGACAGGGCAGGGCCGGTCTCAGGCGACAGCCGTGAGCGGCTGATAGGCACCGCCGACCGCGGCAGGCGGCAGCACGGTCATGACCTCATGCGCTTCGAGGCCATAGAGTTCGCGTGCGGCATCCTCGGTGAGGGCTTCCGGCGCACCGTCGAACACGATCTTGCCCCGCGCCATGCCGATCAGACGGCCGCAATACTCCTTGGCGATATCGAGATCATGCAGGTTGCAGATCACGGTGATGCCGAAATGCTTGTTGAGCCGCAGCAGGCTGTCCATCACCACCTTGGTGTTGCGCGGATCGAGCGAGGCAATGGGCTCGTCGGCGAGCACGATCTCAGGCTCCTGGACCAGAGCGCGGGCAATGGCGACGCGCTGCTGCTGGCCACCCGAAAGCGATTCGGCGCGTTGGCCGGCAAGCGCGGTGATGTCGAACTGCTCCAGCGCGGAGACAGCGATGGCGCGGTCATCCGGAGACCAGAGCTTGAGCAGAGAGCGCATCTGCGAGGTGTGGTTGAGCCGACCCATCAGCACGTTGGTCATCACATCGAGCCGGCCGACGATGTTGAACTGCTGGAACACCATGGCGCAGGAGGCCCGCCAGTCGCGCAGGGCCTGCCCCTTGAGCGTGGTGACGTCCTGGCCGTTCCAGCGGATCGAGCCTGATGACACATCCTGCAGGCGGTTGATCATGCGCAGCAAGGTTGACTTGCCGGCTCCGGATCGTCCGATCACGCCAACGAAACTGCCTTTTTCGATATCGAGGCTGACGTCATCGACGGCCCGCTTCGAACCGAAATCGCGGTTCACATTTCGCAGCTCAAGCATGCACAAACCTCCAGGACACGGGATGACGCCTAGCGGGGCTGCGCGACACTTCGATGACGTTTCGATGCAGGTTCCATGTCACCGCAGGGTCATCCACGGCTCAGATGGCTTGCTGCCATGCCCGATGGCATGCGGTGCGCTCAGGCGGCGCGCGCAGCCCGGTCGCCCGCTGCGCAAACCAGATTGGCCAGGAAGGCCTCGGTGGCCGCCGGCCAGGACCGCGTCATCGCAAAGGCCCGGCATCTGTTGCGGGGAATTGTCAGGGCATCAAGGCAGGCCCGGCCGAGGTCGCGATCAAGGCATGCGACACCGCTGCCGCCCACCACGTCGCTCGGCCCCGGAACGGGGAAGGCAGCAACAGGCAGCCCGGAAGCCGCCGCCTCCAGCAGCACGATGCCGAAGGTGTCGGTCAAGCTCGGGAAGACGAACGTATCAGCTGAGGCGTAGAGCGCCGCAAGATCAGCTCCCTGCCTCAGTCCGGCGAAGTGTGCCAGCGGGAACCTTGCCTTCAGTGCGTCCGCCTGTGGTCCGTCACCCACCACGACCTTCGAGCCCGGCAGGTCGAGGCTGAGGAAAGCCTCGATGTTTTTTTCCAGCGCAAGGCGGCTGACCGTCAAAAAAATTGGGCGCGGCAGGTCGAGCACGGAAGGCTGATCCGGGTGGAACAGGTGCGTGTCGACACCGCGTGGCCAGTGGACGAGGTGGGCAAAGCCATGCGCCATGAGGTCCGCGCGCATGCTCCTCGTCGAGACCATCACGTGTGCTGCCGGCGCATGGAAGTGCCGCAGCATGGCATAGGTCATCCACTCGGGCACCGGCACACGGGCACTGACATATTCCGGAAAGCGCGTGTGATAGCTGGTGGTAAAGCGCTGCCTGAGCGCCAGGCAAGCCCCGCGCATGGCCCAGCCGATCGGTCCCTCGGTGGCGATATGGATCGCGTCGGGCTGCTCGGCGACCAGCACGTCGCGCATGGCACCGGCCGTGACCATCGCCAGCCGGATGTCCGGATAGGTCGGCATGGCGAAGGTCTGGAAATCCTGCGGCGTGACCATCCTGACCACATGACCGCGCCGGTGCAGGTCAAGGATAGTCGCCTGCAGGGTGCGGACAACGCCGTTGACCTGCGGTTCCCAGGCGTCGGTGGCAATCAGGATCTTCATCTGCCGCCCCTCTCAGGCCGCCAGCGGCTCCGCACGTCGGGCGGGTTCTGCCTCGGCATCGTCTTCCGTCGCCGCTTCGATCAGCAGCTGCTGGCTGGTGTTCCACGCGATGATCTCGAACTGGCCATCCTGCCGCTCGACGAGAGCCGTGCTGCTTTCCACCCAGTCGCCGCAGTTCATGTAGCGGATGCCGCTGATCTCGCGGATAGCGGCATGGTGGATGTGGCCGCAGATCACGCCGTCGGTATTCTGGCGCCGGGCCTCTCCCGACAGTGTTTCCTCGAAGGCGCTGATGAAATTGACGGCCTTTTTGACGCTGTGCTTCGCCCAAGCGGAGAACGACCAGTAGGTCAGCCCCAGCCGCCGCCTCACGAAGTTGATCTGGTTGTTGAGAATGAGCGCGATCTCGTAGGCCCAGTCCCCGACAAAGGCGAGCCATTTGGCATGCATCACCACGGCGTCGAACTGGTCGCCGTGAATCACCAGATAGCGCCGGCCGTCCGCCGCTTCGTGGACAGTCCGGTCGGCGATTTCGATGCCGCCCACATGGCTGTCCTGGAAGTCGCGCAGGAACTCGTCGTGGTTGCCGGGCACAAGAACGATCCGGGTGCCCTTGCGGCCCTTGCGTAGCAGCTTCTGAACCACGTCATTGTGCGACTGCGGCCAGTACCACGATTTTTTTAGCCGCCAGCCGTCGACGATGTCGCCGACCAGATAGATCATGTCGGCTTCGGTGTGCTTCAGGAAGCTCAGCAGCGCGTCAACCTGGCTGGTCTTTGTGCCGAGATGCACGTCGGAGATGAAGATGGCGCGATAGCGGTTCATGCGTCCCCGGTCTCTGTTCGTTGCGCTCACAGGGTCATTGCGTGATTTGTGTCTCAGTTTTTTGACAGGCGCCCCGCAGCGCTCCCGTCTTCGCAAGACTGTCACGCGCGGCAGCTATGCCGGTCGGGCTATTTCGCCTGACCGAGGATCATCGCCGCATGCTTGCTGATCTTGACCGTTCGACCGTGGAACGCGCCTACGCCCGCTGGGCGCCACTTTATGATACGTTGTGCGGACCGGTTTTCCTCAACGCCCGCCGCGCTGCCACCGCCGCCGCCAAGCGTGCAGGCGCGCGCGTCCTCGAAATCGGGGTCGGAACCGGGCTGTCCTTCCCTGATTATGACGCACATCATGCCGTCACCGGCATCGACATCTCCGAACAGATGATCGCGCGTGCCCGCACCCGACAGGCGACAGGCCGCTACCCCTGGGTCGATGGCCTGCACGTCATGGACGCGGAACAACTGTCCTTTGGGGAAGGCTGCTTTGACGCTGTAGTGGCCCAGTTCGTGATCACGCTCGTCGCCCATCCCGAGCGGGTGCTGGACGAGTGCGCCCGTGTGCTCGCGCCCGGCGGCGAGATCATCCTCGTCAACCATTTCTATTCCGAGCGCGGTCTGGCTGCGAAACTGGAGGATGGGCTGGCGAAGGTGGCCCGTCCGCTTGGCCTGCGGCCGGAATTCCCGTTCGCGCGGATTTCTGACTGGGCCGAGGCACGCGGCGATATGCAGGTCGTCGAACGCCGCAAGATCACGCCGTTCCAGGTCTTCACACTGGTCAGGATCAAGCGGACCTGAAGGCTCGGGCGGTAAGTGGTGGGCCCTGCAGGACTCGAACCTGCAACCAGACCGTTATGAGCGGTCGGCTCTAACCATTGAGCTAAGGGCCCCTGCCTTGTCAGATACGTGCGGCTCGCGAGGCCGTCAATCGCCCTGCCGAACGCGCCTGCGCAGCGGGCAGCGCAGGTTGGCGGGCGGGGCCGCAGCATCAGCGGCTCCCGGGCATGCGGTGTGGCCTCTCGAGCCGCCAGCCACTGTGGGTGGCCGGGCAGCTATGCTCAAATGTTATCCAGCGGGAAAATGGGTCTGCGGACCTTCACATAGGACAGCTTGGCCAGGTCCGGCGTGCAGAGCGCTCCGCTGTCGCAGACCAGAACTTTGCCGGCAACGGGTTCAAAGGCGGCGCGGAAATGCTGCATGGATTTGAGGGCCACGACACGTTTCGCCGCCGGCTCGATCCCGAAGGCGCGGAATTGCTGCAGATCGAGCATCTGCTGGGGAAAGGACACGACCAGGACTTCGATGCCGCCAACGCCGAGGACCACGGTCGGGCCCCATTCGCCCCGGAGCCCGCCGATCATCGGCCCGTCGCCGACATACGACCCTTCGGACCGACGCAGCAGGATCGCAGCAAGCGCGAGCGGCCCGCCGCCGACCGCAGGGTCGGTCTTGCCGCCCAGCCTGACATCGACGCGCTCGCCAGGGGCAACTCCGGCCAGTTCGCCGATGGTCTGGGGATCGACCATGGGGCCGAAGCAGGCCTCGCGCACATCCGCCGCGATCAGCGCCGCAAGAAGGTTGGTGCCGTCGCCATAGCCGCCGCCGCCAGGATTGTCGGCATAGTCGGCGATGACAAGCGGGCCAGCGCCGGCATCGAACGTCGTCGCCTCGGCGGCCGCTTCAGTGGTCGAGACGTAACTGTTGATCGGCTCGCGACGCCGGTTCCAGATGTCGTCCATGATCATCTCGGCGAAGGCCTGATGCCTTGCCATGTCGCCTTGCCCGGTCACCAGCACGGTGGGGCCGACCTCGCTGATGTCGGCGTTGCCGAAGCCGCCATTGACGCTGACGGCAAAGACGTCCGGCTCCTGCTCGCGGGCGCATGCGACGGCGAGGCGGGCGATCATCGGGCCGATGTCGGTGCGGCCTCCGTTCACCTCCTCGAGCATCGGCCGCGTGGCACGGATGGTGACGGGCGCGATCTCCCCGGCCATGGTCTGCCGCAGGATATCCGCCGACTGCCGCCCGCAATCGCGCATGTCGACATGCGGATAGGTCTTGTAGGACACGATGATGTCTGCCAGCTCCGCCATCCGCCCGGTGACGTTGGCGTGGGGATCAATCGTGATGGCAATCGGGAGGCTGCGCCCCAGCACCGCCCGCAGACGGTCGAGCAACTCGCCTTCGCCATCCTCCGATGTCTCGGTCACCATCGCCCCGTGCAGCCCGAGCGCGACACCATGCAGCACTCCGCGATGGGCCTGTGCCGCGCCGACAATCAGGCCGGCGAGATACTCGTACGCTTCCGTCGTCACCGGGCCCGAGGGCGCAGCATGGGCGCTGACCGCATGGATCACGCGCCAGCCTTGGGGGCGGGCGATGTCGAGGAAGCCGGCCAGCGGCGTGTTTGCCTCGCCCCGCGCTGCGATGGCCGCCTCACCGAGCAGGATGCCGCGCATCTCGAAAGCCGCAAGACCGGCAGGCCTGATGCTGAACGTGTTGCTCTCGTGGGAGAACTCAGCGGTGAGGATGTTGAAGGCCATGCCAGCGATCGTCCTTGGATGAAGCTTTAATCCTGCGGGTGGTGGCAGGCGATCCGGCCGCCTGCCGTGCTCTCGGCCAGCGTCGGGCGCTCCGCCTTACACAGCGCGCTCGCCTGCGGGCAGCGTGCGGCAAAGGCACAGCCGGGAGGCAGCGCGAACGGGCTCGGGATTTCGCCGGCCATCGGGGTGACGACCCGGCGCTTCGCGGGATCAGGGGCGAAGGTCGAGTTCAGTAGCGCGCGAGAGTAAGGGTGGCGCGGCCTCGCGTCCGGCCTGTCCATCACCTCGACGATGCGGCCAAGATACATCACCACGACCTGGTCGCAGAAGTAACGGACGAGCCCAAGGTCATGCGAGATGAACAGGTAGGCCAGGCCGAAGTCATCGCGGAACCGCTCCAGCAACGCGATGATCTGCGCCTGGATCGAGACGTCGAGCGAGGCTGTAGGCTCGTCGAGCACCAGAAACTGCGGCTTGAGCGCGAGTGCGCGGGCAATGCCGACGCGCTGTTTCTGGCCACCCGAAAGCTGATGCGGGAAGCTCGAAGCGACACTGCGCGCCAGGCCGACCATGTCGAGCAAGTCATCCACCTGCGCGGCGCGTTGCCGGGCCGGCGGCATCAGGCCCTGGATGGCGAATGGCTCAAGCAGGCAGTCGGCGATGCTGTAGCGGGGGTCGAGCGAGGAATACGGGTCCTGGAAGACCATCTGCATCCGCCGCCTGATCTGGCGCATGGCAGCGGGCTCCAGGCTGCCAATGTCGGTCCCGTCAAAGGTGACGGAGCCTGAACTCGCCTCGATCAGCCTGAGCGCCAGCCGCGCCAGCGTGGACTTGCCGCAGCCCGATTCCCCGACCACCCCCGTCACCTTGCCGGCGGGGATGTCGAGCGTCACGTCGTCGACCGCCCGCATCGAGCGGCGCGCGCCGAACAGCCCCTTGCGGTTGACGAATGTCCGGCCAAGCCCGCGCATGCTGACCAATGGCGCACTCATGGCGGGTCGCCTGCGAGATGGCAGGCGGCGGCCCCCTCGTCGAACGTGCGCAGCAGCGGCGCTTCGATCTTGCATCGGTCCTGAGCGAGTGAGCAGCGCGGGTGGAAGCGGCAGCCGGTCGGATAGTTCGCGACGCCGGGCACGACGCCGTCGATGCCCTTGAGTCCGCCGGGCGCCAGGCCCTCCACCGGAATGCAGCCGATGAGGCTTTTCGTGTACGGGTGTCGGGGCGCAGCGAAGATGCGCTCGACGCTGCCTGTCTCCGCGACGCGGCCCGCATACAGCACGACGACCCGGTCACACGCCTGTGCCACCACGCCCATATCGTGGGTGATCAGCATCAGCGCCACGTTCTTGCGCCGCACCATCTCGACCATGATCTGGATGATCTGGGCCTGGATGGTCACGTCGAGCGCCGTGGTAGGCTCGTCGGCAACAATGAGTTCGGGATCCGCCGCCAGAGCCATGGCGATGACGATGCGTTGCTTCATGCCTCCCGAGAGATGATGGGGATAGTTGCCATGCACGACATCTGCCTCGGGGATCCTGAGCTGGCGCATCATGTCCACGCTGCGGAGCCTGGCCTGTTGTGCACCAAGCCCCAGGTGTATCATCGAAACTTGGTCGATCTGCTGGCCGACGCGGCGGATGGGATCGAGCGAGGTCATCGGGTTCTGGCTGATCAGCGCGATCCGGCGGCCCCGCAGCGCACGGTAGTCCCTCTCCGGCAGCCTGTTCAGTTCAACGTCGGCGAAACGCACGGCGCCGGAGGTGATCCTGCCACCGATGAGCGGCAGCAGGCCCATCACGGCCATGGCCGTCAGCGACTTGCCCGAGCCGCTTTCGCCAACCACGCCGACGATCTCGCCCGCCTCGATCGAAAAGGCGATGCGGTCGAGCGGCATCAGGGCACCGATCGAAACGGTGACATCGGACAGATCGAGGAGCGCCATCCCGGTCAGCCCTCCCGCAACCGCTGGCGGATGTCGAGCGCATCGATCAGTGCATCGCCGAACAGGTTGATGGCGATGACGGTGATGGCGATGGCGAGGCCAGGGAAGATGATGATCCAGGGTGCGATGAAGATCTGCGCCGTGCCCGAACTCATCATTGCTCCCCAGCTCGGGGTGGGCGGTTGCGCGCCGAGCCCGAAGAAACCCAGCGTGGCTTCAAGGATGATGGCGTCCCCCGTCGCCAGCATCCCCGCGACGATGACCGGCGTGACGGCATTGGGCAGCAGGTGGCGGAACAGCACGTGGCCCGATCCGGCACCCAGGCTGATGGTGGCCTCGACATAGGTTTCGCTCTTCAGCGCCATCACCTGCGCCCGGGTCAGCCGCGTAAACTGCGCCAGATAAGCGATGGAAATGGCGATCATCGTGCTGGCAAGCCCGGGCCCGAGGATCGCGATCAGGATCAGCGCCAGCAGGATCTCGGGAAACGACCAGCTGAGGTCGACCACCATGGTGACGACGCGGTCGAAGGCACCGCCGAAGTAGCCGGCCGTAGCGCCCAGCGCCATGCCGCAGACCATCGAGATCGAGATCGAGGTCACCCCGATGACGAGCGAGGTGCGCGCGCCGTAGATGATGCGCGAGAACAGGTCGCGGCCGAACTCGTCCGTGCCGAGCCAGTGCAGCGCGCCGGGGTCCATGTTGGCGTTGCGCAGGTTCTGGGCGGCATAGTCGTAAGGCGCGATCACCGGGGCGAGGATGGCGGCCAGCACGATGATGGCAAGAACGATGGCCGCGCCGAGGCCACGCGGGGTGCGCAGCAGCCGGCCGAGGGCGGAGGATGGAACGGTCATCGCAGAGTCTCCCGCAGGCGTGGGTCCATCGCTGCCTGCACGATGTCGCCGATCAGCGTGCCCAGGATGACCGCGATGGCGAGCATCAGCAGGCAGCCCTGCACCACCGGATAATCACGCTGGTTCAGCGACGTGATCAGTAGCGAACCCAGTCCGGGACGGGCGAAGACATATTCGATCGTCACGGCCCCGCCGAGCACCCAGCCGATGCGCAGGCTCAGGATGGTGACGACGGGCAGAAGGGCATGGCGCAGCACATGGCCAAGCTGGATCTGCAGCGGCGGCAGGCCCTTGGCATGGAGCATTGTCACGAAGTCCTTGCGCGCAATCTCGATCATGGCCGCGCGAGTAACGCGCGCCACGAGGGCAACGCCGCCGATCCCGATGGTCAGCACCGGCAGCACCAGCGCGCTCCAGCTGCGCGCGCCCGAGACCGGGAACCAGCCCAGCTGTACCGCAAAGAGCAGGATCATCAGCAGGCCAAGCCAGAAGCTCGGCAAGGTCGACCCCAGAAGGATGAGGGTCATCACCAGACGGTCGAGCCAGCCATCCTTGAAGCTCGCCGCCAGCGCCCCCGTGGCGATCCCGACCAGCGTCGAGAAGGCGAGGGCGAGCGAGCCCAGGATCAGGCTGTGCGGCAGGTTCTGCGCGATCAGCGTGCTCACCGGCTGGCGCAGGATGATGGCCTCGCCGAGGTCGCCCTGCAGCATCTTGCCAAGCCAGATAGCGTATTGCACCGGCAAGGCCCGGTCGAGGCCGTAGGCGGCGATCATCGCCGTCTTCTGCTCCTCGGTGGACCCGATCTGGAGCAGGTTGTCGATCGGATCACCCGGCACGAACCGGACGATCATGAAGATGACCAGCGAGACGGCCAGGAAGACCGGGATGAGCAGCAAAAGCCGTCTGATCAGAAAGAGCGCCATCTCGCCTGCCTGCCGTCAGCCCGCTGGTGTATGCCTCACTTCTTCACCTCGATGTCGACCACCGTCTGGCCCTGAAGCCGCGTGCCGCGAATGACCGCCGGCATGGATAGCCGCGCCTCGGAAAAGGCGAAGTTCTGCACCGGCTGATAGATCGGCGCGAAGACGAACTGGGACAGCAGATGCTCGTGGTAGGCGCGGAAATTCGTCACGCGCTCGTCCCAGGTGCGCGAGCCCTTCATCGCCTTCTCGTTGAGCTCTTCCGACTTCGGATCGTTCCACATGGCGTGGTTCGGGTGGCCGAGCCGCTTGCCGGAGTGGAACCAGTCGAGGATGTCGGCATTGGCCCAGGAGTAGACCCTGACCGCTAGCTGGTGCTCTGTGCGCCGGCGGTACTGCGCGGTGATGGTGGCGGCATCGAAGATGGTGATGTCGGCACTGATGCCGACAGCCTTGAGCTGCGCCTGGATCACCTCGGTGACGCGCTTGAACTCGGTGCCGTTCTGGGTCCAGAGCTTAACCTGGAGCTTGACGCCGCCCTTGGCGCGGATGCCATCGGGGCCTGCCACCCAGCCGGCCTCGTCCAGAGCCTTCCGCGACCGCGACGGATCGTACGAGATCATCAGCTTCGGATCGACCTTCGACTCTGCCAGCCCCGAGATCAGGAAGGTGTTGGCGACCGCGCCCACCCCGCCGAAGAGGCTGTCGAGGATTTCCTTCTGGTTGACGGCGAAGGCCACGGCCTCGCGCACCTTGATGTCGGTGAACGGCTCCACCGCGGTGTTCATCGGCATGTAGTAGACCTCCGTTCCCGGAAGGGTCATCACCTTGGTCCCGCGCTCGGCGGAGAGGCGGGGCAGGAAGTCGGTTGGCACGCTCATCAGCATGTCGACGCCGCCCGTCTTCAGTTCGAGGAAGGCGGTGGAATCCTCCGCGATCTCGCGGATGGTCAGCCGCGCGATCTTCGCCGGCCCCTTGTTGGCCGATAGCGCCGAGGCAGAGTTGTAGGCGTCGTTGCGCACCAGCACGGTCTGCTGGCCGACCGTGAAGCTCTCCAGCTTGAACGGGCCGGTGCCGACCGCCCCGGCCACGCCATAGCGGTCCCCGAGCGCATCGAAGGCCTTGGGCGAGGGGATGCCCATGAAGGTCGAGGCCATGTTGAACAGCATGTTCGGATCGGGCGTCTTCATCACGAAGCGCACGGTCAGGTCATCGACAACCTCGACCTTGTCGATGGCGTCGGTCATGAAGGCATTCTCGGTGCCCTTGAATTTCGGCACCCACCACACGATCGTCTGGGCGTTGAACGGCTCGCCGTCATGGAACTTGACGTTGGGCCTGAGCTTGAAGGTCCAGCTCATGCCGTCCGCCGCGGCTTCCCACGAGGTGGCGAGCTGACCGTGGAAGCTCTGGTCCGCGTCCTGAATGACCATGCGATCATAGATGAAGGTGTTGGCGGCGTTGAGGCGCGTTGCCTTGATCGGATTGTAGCTCGGAGCCCCCACCTCGCGCGAGCCGAGCACGAAGGTGGCATTCTGGGCGAGCGCGCTGCTGCCCATGAGCGTGCAGAGGCTGGCCCCGAAAAGGGCGGCCTTGAGGATCGTCTTCATGGTGTTCTCCCAAGCGCTGTGAGGAATGTGTTGGATGGCCGTGTCGGCAAGGATGCCGGGCGTTGCCAGCCCATCCCCGGCACGAGACAAAGGTGACGCAGGCCTGCGCTCGCAGGGGGCCTCGCCAATGCTGCAGCGGCCAGCCGTTTCAGGTCACGGGGCCAGTGTTGTCCCCGACATTGCCGGTGACGCGCCCGTGTAAGGCGGCGATCCGGTCCATGCGCGCCTCGACCTGCGGGCCAAGCTCGATGAAGATCGCGTTGACGAGCAGGCTGACCAGGCTCGCCATCTGGGCGGACGAATCCCAGAACAGGTTGAACTCCGTCGAGACCACGAGCATCTCGTCGACCAGAGCCCGGCCCCAGTCGCAGAACGCGTCGGTGACGAGGATGGTGTGCAGGCCCGCAGCCTTCGCTTCCTGGGCCAGCACCTTGGCCAGCCGTGAATAGCGCCGCGCCTCGAAGATCACGAGGCTGGGCGCGGCTGCGTCCGAAAGCAGCACCTCCGAGAAGTTGCCACCCGCCGTGTCGAGCAGCCTGACACCGTCGCGCAGATAGTGCAGCTGGTTGACCAGATACTGCGCCATCCCGCGCTCGGTCTGGAAACCGGCCACGAAGATCGACGGTGCCGTGGCCAGCCGGGAAACGGTCCGCTTCCAGGATTCCGAATGGGCGAGCTCGTAAAGCCCGACGAGGCCGGCGATCTCCAGCTGCAGCGAGCGCGCCAACTGGTCCTCTCCCGAGAGGCTGCGCTGGCGGAAGTCCTCCAGCCGGTCCGAGATCAGCCAGGGCCTGTCTCCGATATCCTGCCTGAGCTGCTGCTTGAGATCGCGGAAGCTCTTGTAGCCGAGCGAGCGGCAGAACCGGCCGATCGTCGCCTCGCTCACCGCAACCTTGGTGGCCAGTGTCGCGGCTGTCTCGAACGGCATGCCCGCGAGCTGCGCAAGCATATAGCTCGCGATCGCCTTGTCGGCCTTGGAGCCATCCAGCAGACATGCCTGCAGTCTCTGGCGGAGGTTCGAGGTCATGATCAGTTGCCCGCCACGCGATGAAGAAAGTTTTCTGTCATTATGTCAACATAAAGTTTTTTTCTTGCAAATTACTGCGAGACCGGGCCATCTGCCGAAAATTGCGCCATTCCCGGGCCTCTCCGGGAACGCTGCATTCGAGGCAATCCATTTGGACTCCAGCAGCAAGCCGGCCAACCACGCAAGTGGCGACCCCGGTCGCAAGACAGGCAGCAACCCGGCCGGCACAATCTGTGATGTGATCGTACTGGGAGCCGGGGTCATCGGTGTCTCGGTGGCGCTGCATCTCCAGGCCAGAGGACGAGCCGTCATTCTTGTCGACCGGGGTGAACCCGGAGCGGAGACCAGCCACGGCAATGCCGGCCTTGTCGAGCGCTCGTCGGTGATCCCCTACGCCATGCCGCACGACTTTGCCCAGCTGGTCCGCTACGCCTCGAACCGGACGACGGCATTGCGCTATTCGCCATTGTATCTTCCCCGAATGCTGCCCTGGCTTGCGAGCTACTGGTGGCATTCCGGCAAGTCCCGGCTCGCACGGGTGGCAGCCGAGATGCTGCCCCTGATCGAAGCCTCGATCCATGAGCATGAGGCCCTGGTCGGTGCCGCTGGCGCGCAGTCTCTGATGCGCAACGGCGGCTGGATCGAGATCTACCCCCGCGCCGTGGATCTTGCACGCGCCAGGAAAGCCGCCATCGGACTTGCCGACTACGGTTTGCGCTACGATGTGCTCGATGCCGCTGCGCTCCGGCAGCGCGAGCCCCACCTGTCGAACCTTGCCGGCGCCATCCACTGGCGCGATCCGGTCACCTCGTCTGATCCTGGCGGGCTGACGCGCGCATATGCCGCACTCTTCGTCGCACGCGGCGGTGTCCTGCTGAAGGCGGATGCCATGACCCTTGACCGGACCGCTGCAGGCTGGTCGGTCGGCGAAGGCTCCGCCGCCTGCACCGGAGCCGAGGTGGTGGTCGCCCTGGGGCCATGGTCGGGCGATCTGTGCCAACGGCTGGGCTACCGCTTCCCGCTGGCCTTCAAGCGCGGCTATCACATGCATTATTCGGTCGATGAGGGTCGGGGCCTGGCCCATCCCGTCTGCGATCCGGAGGCTGGCTATGTGCTTTCACCGATGCGTCAGGGCATCCGGCTGACAACCGGTGTCGAACTGGCGGAACGCGACGCCCCCGCCATGTCGAGACAACTCGTGGAGGCCGAAGCCGCGGCCAGACTTCTGTTTCCACTGGGCCGCGCGATCGATCCCGAGCCATGGCGCGGGTCCCGGCCCTGTTTTCCCGACATGAAACCGGTCATCGGTAAGGCCGCACACCATCCCGGCCTCTGGTTCGCCTTCGGCCACGCCCATCACGGCTTCACACTGGGGCCTGTGACAGGCCGATTGCTGGCTGAGGTCATGACAGGGGAAACGCCGTTCACCGATCCCGCACCCTATGCAGCGGAGCGGTTTGGCGGCGGACGGGACCGGTGAAGACGCTTGAGGTAGGCTGGCGGCGCCACGTCGATCAGCAAACGCCTTCCCTGACGAGTTGATACCGCCGCATGCCCGATTGCAATTTCCCGGGCTCCATTGAACACTGGTCTGATGAGCGAACGAGCCTTTGCGACCGTTTCACCTTCCAGCCTCCGGATGAGCGCGACGGCATGCCGTCTGTCTCGGCCATGATCCGCATGTCTGGCCTTGCCGAAGCATTGATGCCTGCGATCGACGTCAACACTGCGGCAGGCACTCCGACGGTCAGCCGGATCATGGTCTCATGGAGCCCGGTGACGAAGCATCTGCCGCCATCGCTGATCTTCATTGTGTCGGCCATCCCGACGATAGGCAAGACAGCACCATCGCAGCGTCACTTCTTCAGGGCAGGGTGCTGAGGGATGCGGAACGAACCCATCCGCCTTGGCCTGATCGGCGACAACATCGCCGCATCGCAGTCGCCCAAGCTGCACCGGCTGGCAGGCCGGAAGGTGCGACGCATCGTGAGCTATGACCAGATCGTGCCGCGCCATCTGGATTTCGAAGGCACCTTCGCGCTGTGCGTGGCGGGCTGCTACCGTGGGGGCAATGTCTCCTATCCCTACAAGGAGCTCGTGACGGCAAAGGTGCGCATCGACGATCCTCTGGTGCGCGCCATGGGCGCGGTCAACACGGAGGTCTTCGAGCCCGATGGTCCGCACGGCCTCAACACCGATCATTCCGGCTTCATGGCGGCCTATCGCGCCGCGCTCGGCTGCCGGCCTCTCCGCAGGGTGCTGATGATCGGTGCCGGCGGTGTCGGCAAGGCTGTTGCCTTTGTGCTGGTGGCGCCCGGGCTGACGGACATCGCCATCGCCGACCGTGACGTGGCCAAGGCAGAGGCCCTGTGCGGCGCACTGAGGCGGGCCCGTCCCGGTCTGGCCGTCATCGCCGGTGCCGATGCCAAGGCTCTTGCCCCAGATTCGGAGGGCATCATCAACGGCACGCCGGGGGCATGGTCGGCATTGACGGTACGCCCCTGGCGAGCATCGCCTTGCGCGGCGCGGCCTGGGCCTTCGATGCCGTCTATACGCCGGTTGAAACCGGGTTCCTGCGCGATGCCGCCGCAGGGGGACTGGCGATCATCTCCGGCTATGAGCTCTTCTTCCAGCAGGGCATCGATGCATGGCGCATCTTCACAGAGCTTGGCCTCGATGCCGGTCAGCTCAGGACAGCCTTGCAGGTGCCGGAGTGAGCGCATGGCGCACCAAACGCATCCTTCCGCGAAACGGCGCGCACACCGCGCTCCTTCATGGCCCAACCTTGCCGAAAGACGAGCTGCATGACCAAGCCCGCCGCCTTCTTCCAGCGTGACCGCACCTGGCATCCGCCGGCCCTGACGTCGGACTACAAGACCTCCGTGGCTCGGTCGCCGCGTCTTGCGCTGCTGTCGATCGAGAACTCGGCCTCCGAGTTGACAGGTCCGGCGTTCGGCCATGGCGACATCGATCCGGGCGATGCCGACCTGATCCGCAACTACGCCCACACGGGCGATCCGGTGGGCGAGCGCATCATCGTGCATGGCCGCGTGCTCGACGAGAGCGGCCGGCCCGTGCCGGGCACGCTGGTCGAGATCTGGCAGGCCAATGCCGGCGGGCGCTACCGGCACCGCAAGGACGCTTACATGGCACCCATAGACCCCAATTTCGGCGGCTGCGGCCGCACCCTGACCGATGCCGCTGGCGGCTATGCCTTCCGCACCATCAAGCCCGGTGCCTACCCCTGGCGCAACTGGGTCAACAACTGGCGGCCGGCCCACATCCATATCTCGGTATTCGGCTCGGGCTTTGCCCAGCGGCTGATCACGCAGATGTACTTCGAGGGCGATCCGCTGATCCAGCGCTGCCCGATCGTGCGCTCGATCCCCGATCCGCGCGCCATCGAGCAACTCATCGCGCCGCTGGACATGAACGCGGCGGTGCCGTTCGATTGCCTGGCCTACAAGTTCGACATCATTCTGCGCGGCACGCGCTCGACGCTGTTCGAGAACCGGCTGGAAGGAAACTGAGCCATGCCGCAAGCCTTGCACGAACTGAAGGAAACCGCGTCGCAGACCGCCGGTCCGTACGTCCATATCGGCCTTGCGCCCGGCGCTGCGGGCTTCGACATCTACCGCAACGAGCTTGGTCATGACATTGCCGGGCCACACGCGGCCGGCGAGCGCATCCGCATCGAAGGCGTGGTGCTGGATGGCACCGGCGCGCCGGTGAAGGATGTGCTGATCGAAACCTGGCAGGCAGATGCAAACGGCATTCACGCCCACCCCGGCGACCCGCGCAGCGGCGAGGTCGCACCCGGCTTTCGCGGATGGGGCCGCGTGATCACTGATTTCGACACTGGCGTGTGGGGCTTTGACACCGTCAAGCCCGGACCGGTGGCAGGCCGCGATGGCCGGCTGATGGCCCCGCACATCAGCCTGTGGATCGTGGCGCGCGGCATCAACATCGGCCTCAGCACTCGGCTCTACTTCTCCGACGAGGCGGCCGCCAATGCTGCCGATCCGGTGCTGGGCCTGATCGAGCAGGTGCATCGCCGGCAAACCCTGATCGCCAGCCTGAGCCTGAGTGATGGCAAGCCGCTCTACCGCTTCGACATCCGCCTTCAGGGTGATGGCGAAACCGTGTTCCTCGACATCTGAGGTCAGCCATGAGCCCCGCCGTCCAGCCCTGCATCATCTGCGTCGCGATCACCGGCAGCGTGCCGACCAAGGCGAACAACCCGGCCGTGCCGATCACCATTGCCGAACAGATCGAAAGCACCCACGAGGCCTTCGAGGCCGGGGCCTCGATTGCCCATTGCCACGTGCGGGACGACGAGGGCCGTCCGACATCGGACCCTGAGCGCTTCGCGCGCCTCAAGGAAGGGCTTGAGCGCCATTGCCCGGGGATGATCGTGCAACTGTCCACGGGGGGGCGCTCCGGGGCTGGGCGCGAGCGCGGCGGCATGCTGCCGCTGGAGCCGGACATGGCGTCGCTCTCGGTTGGCTCGAACAACTTTCCGACCCGCGTCTACGAGAACCCGCCCGATCTGGTGGACTGGCTCGCCTCCGAGATGCTGGCCCATGACATCAAGCCCGAGATCGAGGCCTTCGATCTGTCCCACATCGTCCAGGCGACGCGCATGGCGACGGATGGGCGGCTCAGGCGCCCGCTCTACGTCCAGTTCGTGATGGGCGTGAAGAACGCCATGCCGGCGGATGAGGCCATCCTCGACATCTACATCGCCACATTGCAACGGCTCGCGCCAGATGCGCTGTGGTGTGCCGCCGGCATCGGCCCGGCGCAGGCGATGCTGAACGAATGGGCCATCGCGCGCGGCGGACACACCCGCACCGGCATGGAGGATAACGTGCGCCTCGACCGTGACACGCTCGCGCCCTCCAATGCCGCGCTGGTGCGCCGCGCAACAGAAATCTGCGAGCGTCACCGGCGCCCGGTCGCCACCTGGCAGCAGGCGCGCCAGATGCTCGGTCTGCGCGACGTTGCCGTGTGACAGCAGCTCTGGGCATAACCCGTCAACGTCAGCCAACCGGCACGAACGCGGGCCTGGCATTCGCGGGGAGAGGGGCTGCGCATCGCGAGCCGGCTTGACTCTGCCGGGGCCAGCGCCCAGCCTGCAGGCACATTGAAACATCCTCACCTGTCCGGACATTACCGCCGACAATGCCACCGCTCGATCCGCCGACCGACGCTGCTCCCGACGTGCTCGTCGTCGACGATCTGTCGATCACGTTTGCGGGGCTGCCGGTTGGTTTTTCGCTTGTCGACCATGTCTCGTTCCGCGTCAGGGCTGGACGCACGCTCTGTCTCGTGGGCGAATCGGGGTGCGGCAAGTCGATTGTCTCGCTCTCGCTGATGGGGCTTCTGGCCCGTCCACCGGCGCAGATCACCTCCGGCAGCATCATGTTCGAGGGGCGCGACCTGCTGGCCCTTGGGCCGGAGGCACTGTCGGACCTGCGCGGCAACCGGATGACGATGATCTTCCAGGAGCCGATGACCTCGCTCAATCCGGCTTTCACGATCGGTGACCAACTCACCGAAGTGATCCTGCGCCACCAGAAGGTCTCCATGGCGGAGGCCGAAAGGCGGGCCATCGCTGTCTTGCAGCAGATGCGCATTCCCGCGCCCGAGGCCCGGCTGAAGGCCTATCCCCACCAGATGTCGGGCGGCATGCGCCAGCGCATCATGATCGCCATGGCGTTGGCCAACAGCCCGCGCCTGCTCATCGCCGACGAGCCGACGACGGCGCTGGATGTGACGATCCAGGCACAGATTCTCAGGCTGATCCGCGATCTCCAGCGCAACACCGGTACGGCCATGGTTCTGGTCACGCACGATCTGGGTGTCGTGGCAGAGGTCGCCGACGATGTTGCCGTGATGTATGCCGGCCGCATCGTCGAGCACGGCCCGGTCGAGCAGATCTTCCACGATCCGCAGCATCCATACACGATCGGCCTGATGGGCTCGCTGCCCTCGCTCGGCCAGCGTCAGGCGCGTCTGGCCTCGATCCCCGGTGCTGTCCCGCCGCCTGCGCAATGGCCGGCAGGGTGCCGCTTTTCGACGCGCTGCCCATTTGCCGATGCACGCTGCCGGGCCGAAGTGCCGCCGCTGCTGGACCTCGGTGGCGGCCACGCCGTCGCCTGTTTCAAGGCCCCGGTGGAAGCGGTGATGCCCGATGCAGCCCTCGGAAGCGCGGCATGAGCACGGCTGCTGCGACAGATCCGGCGGGCGAGGCCGTCGGGGCAGGGATGGCAACCGGGGAGCGGGAGCTCGCCGATCCCGAGGTCATTCTCAGCGCGCGACATCTCACAAAGCATTTCGGCGGCCAGCGCAGCCTGTTCCGGCGCGAGCCCGTGGTGCGCGCGGTCGATGATGTCTCTCTCGACATCCGGCGCGGCGAGACCTTCGCCATTGTCGGCGAGTCCGGCTGTGGCAAATCCACGCTGGCAAGGCTGCTGCTGCGCCTGATCGAGCCGGATTCCGGCAGTGTGATCTTCGACGGCCGCGATGTCACGACAGCCCGGCCCGAAGCACTGCGCCAGATGCGGCGCGACATGCAGATCGTGTTTCAGGACCCGTTTTCGTCGCTCAACCCGCGCATGAGCGTCGGCCAGCTCGTTGCCGAGCCGATCATCACCCATGGCCTCGCCGCAGGGGCAGGGGTGGCCAGGGAGGTCGGGCGCATGCTGGTGCTGGTCGGCCTGCTGCCGGAACATGCCGACCGGTATCCGCACGAATTCTCCGGTGGCCAGCGCCAGCGCATCGGCATCGCCCGTGCGCTCGCTTCACGGCCAAAGCTGGTCCTGGGCGACGAGCCGGTCTCGGCGCTGGATGTTTCGATCCGCGCGCAGATCATCAACCTGCTCGAGGATCTCAAGGCCGAACTCGGCCTGACCATGCTGCTCGTGTCACATGATCTCGGCGTCGTGCGTCACACCGCGGACCGCGTCGCGGTGATGTATCTGGGCGAGATCGTCGAGATGGCCGATGTCGAGCGCCTGTTCGAGCGCCCCGCCCACCCCTACACGCGTGCCCTGATGGAAGCGATCCCTGCGCAGGATCCGGCGGGGCGGCGCGACACGGCCCTGCTCGAAGGCGATCCACCCTCGCCAAGCGCGCCGCCGTCCGGGTGCCGATTCCACACCCGCTGCCCCCATGCCATCGCGCTGTGCCGCACCACAGCCCCGCCGCTCGCCGCGATCGGGCCGGGTCATGTGGTGGCCTGCCACAGGGCGAGCGAGTTTCAGGCACGCGATGTGCTTGCCATCGTGCCCGGCAGCGAGGCCCGCCAGCGGCGGATCGCCCTTTTCGCCGCCGCCAGCAACGAAGCTTCGCGCCGACACCCAGAGTGAACAGCCCCGGGCAGCAACGACAGCCCGGCCATAACCGGACAGAACGAGGAGGACCATGACCATGACACGACCGAAACTGACCTCAACCATGGCGGCCTGCGCGCTGGCGCTGGGTGTCGTCGCAGCGCTCCCCACCAGGGCTGCAGCCCAGACCTCGACGCTGCGCATCGGCCTTCAGGAAGACCCCGACATGCTGGACCCGCACCGGGCCCGCACCTTTGTCGGCCGCATTGTTTTCAAGGGCCTGTGCGACAAGCTGTTCGATGCCAGCCCCGACCTTCAGCTCGTGCCCCGGCTCGCCACCGAATGGAGTTTTTCCGCCGATGGCCTGACAGCCACGATCAAGCTGCGCGCCGGCGTGAAGTTCCATGACGGAACGGCCTTCGATGCGACCGCCGCCAGGGCCAACCTCGAACGCGCGCGCACCTTGCCGGAATCACTGCGCCGCTCCGAGCTGGCCACCATCGACAGCGTCGATGTTGTCGACCCGCTGACCATCGCGATCAAGCTCAAGCAACGTGATGCCACCTTGCTGAGCCAGCTGGCTGACCGGGCCGGCATGATGCTGTCGCCGGCGACCTTCGCGGGCGATGTCGGGGCCAGGCCGGTGTGCACCGGTCCTTACAGGTTCGTCGAGCGCGTCCAGAACGACCGCATCGTGCTGGACAAGTTTGCCGACCACTGGGAGGCCGCCAACTACAGCTTCGACCGCATCATCTACCGCTCCATCCCAGACACCACGGTGCGCCTCGCCAACCTGCGTTCGGGCGAACTCGACATGCTGGAGCGACTGGCCGCCACCGACGTCAAATCGGCTCAGGCCGACCGCAGCCTGAGGGTGCTGTTCACGCCCGGCCTCGGCTATCAGGGCATGACCATCAATCACGCCAATGGCGAGCTGGCCAGCACGCCCTTCGGCAAGGACAAGCGTGTGCGCCAAGCCTTCTCCTGGGCCATCGACCGCGCCGTGATCAACCAGGTCGTGTTCGAGAACACCCATCCGCCGACAGTCCAGGCTTTCCCACCTTCCAGCCCTTATTACCGCAAGGATCTGGTGGTGCCGCCGCGCGATGTGGCCAAGGCCCGCGCGCTGCTGAGGGAAGCCGGCGTGACGGCGCCGCTGAAGCTGGAAATGATGATCACCAACAACCCGGTCGACGCCCAGCTTGGCCAGGTGGTTCAGGCGATGGTTCAGGAGGCCGGCTTTGAAGTGTCCCTGCGCTCCATGGAGTTTGCCAGCCAGCTGCGCGACCAGCAGCAGGGCAAGTTCCAGCTCAGCCGCGTCGGCTGGTCGGGCCGCATCGACCCCGATGGCAATATCCATCCGTTCTGGACCTCGCGCGGGGGCCAGAACGATGGCAAATACAGCAATCCGACCATCGACAAGCTGCTCACTGATGCCCGGGCCGTCTACGATCAGGCCGAGCGCAAGAAGCTCTATGACGAAGCGCAGACCATCGCGCAGGACGAGATCCCGGTGCTGTATCTCTACAACCAGCCCTGGTTCTATGCCACGTCGGCCCGTATCTCCGGCTTCCAGCTCCACCCGGACGGCATGATCCGCCTTGGTGGCCTGAAGCGCCAATGAGGCCCGGACGGCATAATTCAGCCTGCGGTGATCCCGGCCTTGAGCCGGGAGCAACCGGTGCTCTGACCTGCCATCTGGCCGGACACAACGTGGTGTCCCGGATCAGGTCAGGGGCAACCGTGCCCTTGCAAGGCACCAGACCACCATGCTGAAGCTGATCCTCAACCGCGTGCTGATCGCGATTCCGACACTTCTGATCGTGTCGCTGTTCGTGTTCGCGCTTCAGCATGCGCTGCCGGGCGATCCCTTCCTGGTGATGGCGGGCGAAGAGCGCGATCCTGAATCGATTGCCCGCCTCAGGGCCATCTACCGCCTCGATGACCCGATCGTGGTGCAATACTTCGCCTGGCTCGGTCAGGTCGTGCAGGGCGAGTTCGGGCGCAGCCTGCGCACGGGCGAGCCGGTGCTCGGACTGATCCTGCAAAAGCTGCCGGTGACGCTGCAACTGGCGGCGGCCTCCATGATCGTCGCGCTGGGGATCGGCCTGCCAGCCGGGATCATTGCTGCCGTGCGCAAGGGCACGAGCGTCGATTATGCCGCCAGCGCCGTCGCGCTGTCGGGCCTGTCGATCCCGAATTTCTGGCTGGGCATCGTCATGATCCTGGTCTTCGCGGTGGAGTTGCGCTGGCTGCCGGCCTCCGGATACGTGCCCTTCTTTTCCGATCCGATTGGCGCGATCGAGACGTTGATCATGCCGGCCTTCGTGCTCGGCACCGGCCTTGCCGCCTTCATCATGCGCCACACCCGCTCGGCCATGCTCGAGGTGCTGCGCTCCGACTACGTGCGCACCGCCCGCGCCAAGGGCCTCGACGAGAGCGTCGTCATCAACAAGCACGCCCTGCGCAATGCTCTCATCCCAGTGATCACGCTGTCCACGATCCTGTTCGGCGAATTGCTGGCCGGCGCGGTGCTGACCGAGCAGGTCTTCACCATTCCTGGCTTCGGAAAGCTGATCGTGGATGCTGTGTTCAACCGGGATTATGGCGTTGTGCAGGGTGTGGTGCTGTGCACCGCCATCGGGTTCATCGTGATGAACCTCATTGCCGACCTGCTTTACATCCTCGTCAATCCTCGCCTGAGGGGGCGGTGATGTCCACAGTTGCATCCCCGGCCCCCGGGCCTGACCTGTTGGCACCAAAGCAAGGCCGCGTCTGGGGCAAGCTGCGCCGCAGCCGCGCGGCTTGGATCGGTGGCAGCATCGTTGGCGTGTTCATCGTCATGGCGCTGCTGGCGCCATTCCTCGCGCCGTTCGATCCGAACAAGACCAACTTCCTGCTGATCCGTAAGCCGCCTTCCGCACTCTACTGGCTGGGCACGGACGAGCTTGGCCGCGATATTCTCTCGCGCCTGTTCTATGGCGCGCGCGCCTCGCTGATGGCGGGCGTCGTCTCGGTAGGCATCGCGGTCTGCGTCGGCGTGCCTGTGGGTCTTGCTGCGGGCTGGTATGGCGGCTGGCTCGACATCGTCGTCTCGCGCATCACCGAGGCGCTTCTGGCCTGCCCCTTCCTGATCCTGGCGATTGCTTTTGCCGCCATTCTCGGGCCTTCGCTCAGCAACGCGATGATTGCCATCGGGCTGTCCGCCATTCCGATCTTCATCCGGCTGGCGCGCGGGCAAGCGATCAGCGTCAAGGCCGAGGACTACATCGAGGGGGCACGCGCCGTCGGCGTCCGCGACAGCCTCATCCTTGTTCGCCACCTCGCGCCCAACACATTGCCGCCGATCCTTGTGCAGTCGACGCTGTTCATGGCGCAGGCCATTATTCTTGAGGCGTCGCTCTCCTTTCTTGGCCTTGGCCAGCAGCCGCCGCAGGCCTCCTGGGGTGCGATGCTCAACACCGCCAAGAACTTCATGGAACAGGCCCCGTGGATGTCGGTTTCACCGGGCATTGCCATTTGCCTCGTGGTCATCGGCTTCAACATCCTCGGCGACGGCCTGCGCGATGCGCTCGACCCGAAAGAGGCTTGAAGCGGCCCACCCGATGCCCTCACACCAGCAACAGCCTTGCGACCCTGCAACCCATCTGAAAAGCATCCCCCATGTTCACCACCCGGCCTGAAATCCTCGGCACCTTCGGTGTCGTCACCTCGACCCACTGGATGGCGTCCGCGACCGGCATGGCGATGCTGGAAAAGGGCGGCAATGCCTTCGATGCCTGCATTGCGGCGGCCTTCGTGCTCCAGATCGTCGAGCCACATCTGGTCGGCCCGTCCGGTGACATGCCGGCGGTGTTCTATTCGGCCCGCACCAAGCAGGTCGAGGTTCTGTGTGCCCAGGGCCCGTCGCCCGAGGCTGCCACCATCGCCGCCTACAAGGCGCTGGGGCTCGATCTGGTGCCCGGATCGGGATTGCTCGCCACGGTCGTGCCAGGGGCTTTCGATGGCTGGATGCTGATGCTGCGGGACCATGGCCGTCTGAGCCTGCGCGAGGTGCTTTCGCCGGCCATTGGCTATGCCCTCAAAGGCCACCCCATGCTGCCGCGCGTGGCTGACCAGATCAGGGCCGTGAAGGACATGTTCGAGACCGAGTGGCCGACCTCCGCTGCCGTCTTCCTGCCGGGCGGAGCCCTGCCGAAGGCGAAGGCCCTGTTCGCCAACCCGACGCTTGGTGCCACCTATGCCCGCATCCTCGCCGAGTCCGAAGCAGCCGGCGGCTCACGCGAACATCAGATCGAAGCTGCGCGCCGGAGTTGGAGCCAGGGCTTCGTGGCGGAGGCCATCGATCGCTTCTGCCGCACGCAGGAGGTGATGGATTCCTCCGGCCGCCGCCACAAGGGCCTGCTCACCGGCCACGACATGGCCCGCTGGAGTGCCAGTTATGAGAAACCCGCATCGGCCAGCTACCACGGCTGGGAGGTGTTCAAGACCGGGCCATGGGGGCAAGGGCCACTCTTTCTCCAGACCCTGAAGATCCTTGAAGGCTTCGACCTGAACGGCATGGACCCCAAAGGCGCGCCGTTCATCCATCTGGTCGCCGAGGCACTGAAGCTCGCCTTCGCCGACCGCGAGGCCTACTATGGCGATCCGGATTTCGTCTCCGTGCCGATGGAAACGCTGCTCTCGGAAGCCTATGCAGCCGAACGCCGCGCCCTGATCAGCGATGCGGCCTCCCTTACCCTGCGCCCCGGCATCGTGGCAGGCTTCGAGGATCAGGTGGCGCGGATGTGGGCCGAACTGCGCCTGCCCGGCAGCACCAGCGGAGGCGGCGCTGCCGTGGGCGAGCCGACCTTGCAATCAATGGTGGCCGCCAACCGCCGCGGCGACACGGTGCACATCGATGCCATCGACAACGAGGGCAACATGGTCTCCGCGACCCCTTCCGGCGGCTGGCTGCAATCCTCGCCGGTGATCCCCGAACTGGGTTTCGCGCTCAACTCGCGGGCCCAGATGTTCTGGCTGACAGAAGGCTTGCCGGCTTCGCTGGCACCTTGCAAGCGTCCGCGTACCACGCTCACCCCCAGCCTCGCCTTCCAGGATGGCGATCCGCGCCTCGCTTTTGGCACGCCTGGCGGCGACCAGCAGGACCAGTGGCAGATGTCGCTGTTCCTGCGCCGCGTGCATCACGGCCTGAACCTCCAGGAAGCCATCGACCTGCCGATGTTCCACACCGCGCACGCGCCCTCGTCGTTCTATCCGCGCGAGGCCCGGCTCGGCCATCTCATGGTCGAGGAGAGCGTTGGCGAGGATACGCTGGCCGCACTTGAGGCGAAGGGACATCAACTTGAGCGCGCTGCTGCGTGGACCGTGGGACGGACGACGGCTGCCGAGAAGGGCGCGGATGGCATCCTGCGCGCAGCAGCAACGCCCCGCCTGATGCAGGCCTACGCCATCGGACGGTAGATTTGGCGAAGACCGGCGCGGGTGATTGATCGCGCCGGGGATCGTGCCACAGCAAGGGAGGTTCCATGACCTGGTCCATCGTCGCAAAAGACCCTGCCACCGGCCGTTTTGCAGTGGCCGTCACCACCTGCGCCTTCGCGGTCGGCGCGCGTGTCCCGTATGGCTGTGGCGGTGTCGGGGCTGTGGCCACGCAGTCCTTCGTCAATCCGTTCATCGGTGTTGATGGCCTCAGGCTGCTGCAGGAAGGCCGCAGCGCCGAGGAGGCGCTTGCCATCGTCGTGGCCGCTGATCCCGGTGCCAGCCAGCGTCAGGCCCACCTGATTGACGCTGCGGGCCGAACAGCCGTGTTCACCGGCTCCGACTGTGTCGATTGGTGCGGATCACAGGCCGCCACCAACGTCTCGGTAGCTGGCAATATGCTCGCCGGCCCTGCTGTGGTGGCCGACACGCTCACCAGCTATCTGGCTCATGCCCATCTCGACTTCGACGAGCGGCTGCTGACAGCGCTTGAGGCCGGCGAGCGGGCCGGCGGCGACAAGCGCGGGCGTCAGTCAGCAGCGCTCAGAGTTTGGGCAAGCGAGGTCTTCCCCGCCATCGACATCCGCGTCGATGACCATCCCGAGCCGCTGGGCGAGCTTCGCCGCCTCCGGCGCATCGCCCACCAGCGCTATGTCCCGTTCCAAGCAGCCGGCCCATCGCGCGGCCTGCCAGGTGGCGTTCTCGACCGGGCCGAGTTGGACCGGCGCTGCACGGCCTATGCCGATGACTGGAACAAGCGCCATCCGGCCTGATCGTCACAAGTTCCGACGCCGCGCCGAACCTGTCCGGCCACATCTGTGGATAAATGCCGCCGCGCGGGCGCGAGCGGGCTGCGATGGCATGGCTTATGCTCTAGCCAAAGCAGTCTTTGTGGCGGAGCGCTCCGCTCCGCAGAGGGCGAGTACCCGCATGCACGTTCGCGCCAGAGGCCATGATACGCGCGCTGGTTGCACGCCGTGAGGGTACTGTCATAACCAGCTCTGGCCACAACGCCAAGCTGCCAGCGCGTTGAGCGCTGCCCTGCACGGCGCGGATCACGACTGGCATTCCGATGCGCGATCTCAGCACCGGGCGCGGCTCAGACCATGTCTTCCAGCACGCAGTTGACCAGCAGTTCGGCCACGCTGGCCGTGTTGGGCAGCGCGATGATGGTTCCGACAAGTGTGGCGAAATCCTCTGGCGCGATCATCTGGTCGGCGCGCAGGCTCTTGACCTCCGCTGTCATGTCCGTGGCGATGAAGGACGGGCACACCGCCGTGGCGCGCACACCCTTGTCCCAGGACAGCCGCCGTGTCGCATGCGTCAGCGCCCGCACCGCGAACTTGCTCATGGTGTAGGCGACATTGTTGTTGCGCACGCGTTTGCCGGACAGCGACGCCACATTGATGATGCGGCCTGCGCCCGAGGCTTCCAGATGCGGCAGCGCGCATTTGATCATGCTCAGCGGTGCCTTGCAGTTCACCGCCCAGACCAGATCGAGCATCTCCTCGTTGGCATCGCGGATGGTCATCGTGCTGTTGATGCCGGCATTGTTGACCAGCACGTCGATGCGCCCGAACCGCGCCATCGTAGCCTCGACCCAGGCCGCATGCGAAGACCAGTCAGTGGCTTCGTAGCGGGCAAGATGCACCCGCGTCGGCTCCCATCCTGCCGTCATCGTCGCCAGCGATTTCGTATCGCGCGCACCGAGTGAAACCGTGTAGCCGGCGCGATAGAGATACTCGGCAATGCCGCGGCCAATGCCGCGATTGGCACCGGACACCAGGATAACGCGTCCATGTGGTTCTATCATGAGTGTGCAATTCCGTTCTGACAGGCCGCTTTCGCACGACGATGCGGGACACATGCTGCACGCGGCAGTCAGCGGCAGTCATGCCGTCGCGTCAAGGAGATTGTGCGCGAGCTGGCAAGGCGCACTGGCAAGGCGCACTGGCAAGCGGCAGGCCGGGCCCGGCGACCTTCCACCATCCCTTGATGGTGGATTGACAATCCAACGGCCATGGCCTCCGACTGCCATATGCTATCTTACATCCTGCGCCGGTTGCTGGCGACGATTCCGGTCATGGCCGTCGTGGCGATCGTCGTCTTTTCGCTGCTGCATCTCAGCCCCGGCGATCCGGCGCATGTGCTGGCCGGCGATACCGCAACAGTCGAGGAGGTCGAGGCACTGCGCCTCGCGCTCGGGCTTGAGCGGCCCTTCCTCGAACGCTTCGCCGAATGGTTCCTGGCCGTCCTGCGCGGCGATCTCGGCAATTCGATCTTCTTCGGCAAGTCCGTTTCCGAGCTGATCGTGCAACGGGCCGGGCCGAGCATTGCCCTGTCGCTGCTGGCTCTGGTCACCTCGCTGGTGCTGGCGCTGCCGCTCGGCATTGTGGCCGCCTGGCAGGCTGGCCGGAACCTCGACCGCGCCGCCATGGGCCTTGCTGTGATCGGCTTTTCCCTGCCGGTCTTCGTCTTGGGCTACATCCTTATCTTCTTCTTCTCGGTGCGCCTGGGATGGTTACCGGTGCAGGGCTACCGGCCGCTGGAAGAAGGCATCTGGCCATTCCTGCGCCACCTGATCCTGCCGAGCCTGACGCTGGGAATCGTCTATGCCGCGCTGATTGCCCGCATTACCCGGTCCGCCATGCTCGAAGTCCTCGGCCAGGACTACATGCGCACGGCCCGCGCCAAGGGGCTCGGGCTCGCACCGATGCTGCTGCACCATGCGCTGAAGAACGCTGCCGTGCCGATCGTCACCGTGGTCGGCATTGGCTTCGGCATGCTGATCAGCGGGGTGGTCGTCACCGAGACGGTGTTCAACATTCCCGGCATCGGGCGGCTGACCGTCGATGCCATCCTCAGGCGCGACTATCCGGTCATCCAGGGTATCGTGCTGGTGTTCTCGGCCGTCTACGTGCTGGTCAACCTGCTGGTCGATCTGAGCTATGCGTTGTTCGACCCGAGGATCCGCTATTGAGACCGCGATCATGAGCCAGGCCGTGTCCAGCGCCCATGTCCAGGCTCCGCCCGGCGCATTCGGGCGCATCATCCGTCATCCGGCCATCATTGCCGGCTCGGTCATCCTGCTGCTGCTGGTGCTGGCGGCTATTCTCGCGCCATGGCTCGGCACCACCGATCCGCAGCGCCTGTCGCCGTTGCGCCGACTCAGGCCGCCCAGCGCCGCGCAATGGTTTGGCGGCGACCTGATCGGGCGCGACCTTTACAGCCGCACTGTCTATGGCGCGCGCATCTCGCTGATCGTGGGCCTCTCGGTCGCGGTCCTGTCCATCAGTGTCGGCCTGGTCATCGGCCTGCTGGCCGGCTTCGTGCGCTGGGTCGATGCGGTGGCCATGCGCGTCATGGACGGCATGATGGCGATTCCCTCGATCCTGCTGGCGGTGGCGTTGATCGCACTGACCGGCGCAAGCCTGACCAACGTCATCGCCGCCATCACCGTTTCGGAAGTGCCGCGCGTGGCCCGCCTTGTGCGCAGCGTGGTGATCTCGCTGAAGGAGCGCCCCTTCGTCGAGGCCGCCGTGACGGTCGGCACGCGCTTTCCGGCCCTGCTCTGGCGCCATGTCCTGCCCAACGCCATGGCGCCGCTGCTGGTGCAGGGCAGCTACATCTTCGCGTCCGCCGTGCTGATCGAGGCTGCGCTCAGCTTCATCGGCGCCGGCACGCCGCCGGCCATTCCGAGCTGGGGCAACATGATCGCCGAGGGCCGCGTCGTGTTCCAGATCGCGCCGCACATCGTGCTGTTTCCCGGCATCGCGCTGGCCATCACGGTGCTCTCGGTCAACATGATCGGCGACGGCCTGCGCGATGCGCTCGACCCGCGCTTCGAGGGCCGCTGAGCATGGACAACCTGCTCGACATCGACGATCTGGCGGTCGAATTTCGCGGGCGCTCCGGCACCGTGCGTGCCGTCGATGGGCTCTCGCTTCATGTTGCCAAGGGCGAGACCGTGGCGATCGTCGGCGAGTCGGGCTGCGGCAAGAGCGTAACGGCCCTGTCGATCATGCGCCTTCTGTCGGAGCCTGCGGGCCGCATCTGCGGCGGGGCGATCCGCTTCGACGGCCAGGATCTGGCGGCCCTGAGCGAAAGGGACATGCGCAAGGTGCGCGGCCGTGCCATCTCCATGGTGTTCCAGGAGCCGATGACCAGTCTCAACCCGGTCCTGACCGTGGCTCGGCAGATCGTTGAAACTGTGCGCCTGCATGAGGGTCTCGACGAGGCGGCGGCCCGCGTCCGTGCGCTCGCCATGCTCGATCTGGTGCAGATCCCGGAAGCAGAGCGCCGCCTCGACCAGTATCCGCATGAGCTTTCGGGCGGCATGCGCCAGCGCGTCATGATCGCTATGGCGCTGGCTTGCGGGCCGCAACTGCTCATCGCTGACGAGCCGACCACGGCGCTCGATGTCACCATCCAGGCGCAGATCCTCGACATCCTGCGAGATCTGTCGCGGCGCGTCGGCATGGCCACGCTGCTCATCACCCATGATCTTGGCGTGGTGGCGGAAATGGCCTCCCGCGTCATCGTCATGTATGCGGGCCGCATGGTCGAGGAGGCACCCGTCCGCGCCCTGCTGCGCCGGCCGCACCACCCCTATACCCATGGCCTGCTCGGTGCCGTGCCGAAGCTCGGCTCCAGCCTTGGCGGCCAGCCTCCGATCATGCTGGCCGAGATCCCCGGCTCTGTCCCGCTGATGCGCGAGCCATCGCGCGCCTGCGCCTTCGCCCCACGCTGCCCGCTCGTGATCGAGCGCTGCCGTACCGAATTGCCGCCTGCGCAGGTCGTCGGCGAGGGCCACCGCGCGGCTTGCTGGCGGCCCAATGAGGTGGCGGCCCTGCCGGCCCCAACCAATATGGCCGCTGTTGCGGCTGCTTCGGCGCTATCCGGAGGCATCGCCCCGTGAGCGCGGTTGTTGTCGTCGACAATCTTGTCAAGCATTTCCCGGTGCGCCGGTCCCTCGTCGATCTGGCGATGGGCCGGCCTGAGCAGAACGTGCGCGCGGTCGATGGCATCAGCTTCAGCATCGAGGCTGGCCAGACCCTGGGCATGGTCGGCGAGTCGGGCTGCGGCAAGTCCACGGTCGGGCGCGCCATCGTCAGGTTGGCCGAGCCCACTGCCGGCAACATCAGGCTCGGCGCACAATCGATCATCGGCATGCCTGCCAGTGCGATGCGCGAGTTGAGGCGCAATGTGCAGTTCGTCTTCCAGGACCCGTTCGCCTCGCTGAACCCGCGCATGTCGGTGTGCGACGCCATCGGCGAGCCCTTGCGCAATTTCGGTGTCAACGATGCTGGCGAACGCCGCCGCCAGGTGGCCGACCTGATGGCCCGCGTCGGCCTGAGAAATGACCAGATCGATCGTTTTCCGCACGAGTTCTCAGGCGGCCAGCGCCAGCGCATCGGCATCGCCCGCGCGTTGGCGCTCAAGCCTAAGCTGATTGTGCTGGACGAGCCGGTGTCGGCGCTCGATGTCTCGGTGCAGGCACAGGTCATCAACCTTCTGGTCGACCTCCAGCGCGAGTATGGCCTAGCTTATCTGTTCATCGCCCACGATCTGGCCGTGGTGGAGCACATCGCCGACCATGTCGCAGTGATGTATCTGGGCAAGATCGTAGAGATCGCCGACAAGCGCAGCCTGTTCGGTTCCCCGCGCCATCCTTACACGCGCGCCCTGCTGTCGGCTGTGCCGGTGGCCGACCCGGATGCAAAGCGGGACCGGATCATTCTCAAGGGCGATCTGCCGAGCCCGATGTCGCCGCCCTCTGGTTGCCGCTTCCGCACGCGCTGCCCGATTGCCCAGCCGCGCTGCGCAGCGGAGGAGCCGCCGCTGCGCGAACTCGGAAACGGAACAGGCGGCCACCTGGCCGCCTGTCATTTCCCGCAAGGCTGAGGCAAAGTCAGCGCGCCACTTGCAGCGTGCTGCCCGCCACGTCCTTGCCCGTCACTTCGGAGCTTTGGCGATGTTCCACAGGATCATCGTGCCGGGCATGCCGATCACGCCGCTGAGCCGCGGGCTGTGCGCCACCGGCGCGAACCACTGTCCGAATGGCACATAGGGCACGACCTTCTGGTAGGCCGATATCTGGATCTTGTCGGCCAGCGCCTTCTGGGCGGCAAGGCCAGTGACAGACGGATAGCTGTCGATCAGGGCCTGATGCTCGGCATCGCAGGGCCAGCCCGGCCAGGCCTTGTCGCAGGAGGCCTGCATCGGCGTGTTGCCTACCGGGTCGGAGATCAGCAGGCCGGGCCAGAAGGTCAGCCCGATATGCCAGCCGCCTTGCGCGGGCAAGCCCTTGTTGGCGCGCCGTCCGGCCATAGCGGCGAAATCCATCGCCTGAAGGTCGACCTTCATGCCGATCGACTTCATTTCCTCGGCCAGCGCCAGCGTCGAGACGTTCATCGACTGCACGTCCGTCGGATGCAGGATGACGATGGTTTCACCCTTGTAGCCGGCTTCGGCCAGCAATTGCCGGGCCTTGGCCTTGTCCTTGCCGAAACCGGCTTCGACCCCGGCATTCGATTCCAGCGGCGCGCCGCAGACGAAGAAGGCACCACAGGCGCGGTAAAGCTCGGGGTCGCTGAACATGGCCTGGAGGAACTCGGTCTGGTTGACCAGATAGAGCAGGGCCTGCCGTGCCTTCAGGTTGTCGAAGGGCGGATGCAGGTGGTTCATGCGGATCATGCCCTGCGAGCCGAGATTGTCGGTCCTGACGATCTTCATCCCGGCCTGGCGCAGCAGCGGCAGGAAGTCGGTGCCCGGCGCTTCCACATAGTCGACCTCGCCGTTCTGGAGGGCGAGCACGGCCGATTGCGCGTCGCGGATGTTGATCCACTCGACCCGGTCGACCTTGACGACCTTGCCGCCGGCTGTGCCGCTGGCAGGCTCGGAGCGTGGGACATAGCGTTCGTTGCGCTTGTAGACCACCTTCGAGCCAGGCACCCACTCCGACCGCACGAACTCGAACGGCCCCGAGCCGATGACCTCTGTGATGGGTGTCGTCGGCGGTGTCTCGGCGATGCGCTTGGGCATGATGGCGGGCGTGATGCCGCTCGGCTTCGACAGTGCCTGGAGCATCAGCCCGTAAGGCTTGCTCAGCGTCCAGACCACCGTCTTCGCATCCGCAGCCTCGGCCGACGTGGTCAGCGCCATGATCTGGCGGCCATTGGCATCGCGCTGCGCCCAGCGCTTCAGCGATGCCACCACATCCTCGGCAGTGACGGGGGTGCCGTCATGGAACATAAGGCCGCTGCGCAGCACGAAGCGCCAGACCAGTTGGTCGGGGCTGACACTCCAGCTTTCCGCCATCTGCGGCTGCGGCACCTGCTGCTCGTCGCGGCCAAGCAGGAAATCATAGATCATGGTCGAGTGGCGCTGCACGATACCGACGGTGGTCACGATCGGATCCAGCGATTGCAGGTCCGCGAACGGCACGACGCGTAGCACGCGCTCGTCGGCTGGCCGTGTCTGCGCCTGCACCGGGTGGGCAGCGGCGAGGGCCGAAAGCAGCAGCCCCAAAGCCGCGCCTGCTGAAGTGAAACGTCTCATGGGTGCCTTCCAGGTGAGGGGTCACGAAGCCGGACCGCAATCCGGACGATGGCTATCCTGACAGGATTGCGCCGTCAGGAACAGCCATCCCGCGCCGGACGGCTGGCCGTTCCACCACACGATCATGCCATCGCTTCAGGGCGGGGTAGTCCGTCAGGTCGAGCCGGGCCCAGCTTGCCCGCGCAACCCACGGAAAGGCCGCGATGTCGGCAATCGAGTAAGCACCGGCCAGATGCTCCGAGGCCGCTAGACGATCGTCCAGCAGCCGGTAGACGCGCGCCACGGCCCTGACTGTGAACTCGACGGCCACGTCAGGTTTCTCGGGAGCGAGGTCAGTCCAGTGATGCGCCTGGCCGGTCATCGGCCCGAGGCTGGTCAGCGCCACCATCAACCAGGCCAGCGCCTGATCGCGGGCTGGCCCCGATGCAGGCAGGAGTTGGCCATGTCGCTCGGCAAAGGCGATCAGGATGGCGCCCGATTCGAACAGCACGTGGCGTGGTGCGTCAGCCGCCGCGGTCTCGCGCCAGGCAACGACCGGGATCTTGCCGTAAGGGTTCATGGCGAGGATCGCCGGGTCGAACTGCTCGCGCTTGCGGATGTTGACGCCGATGGCGCGATAGGCAAGCCCGAGTTCCTCAAACAGGATCGAGACGCGGTTGGAATTCGGCGTCGCCCAGAGCCAGGCGGTCAGGTCATGTTCGGCCTGCATCATTCAGAGAAGCCCCAATCCCTTGTCCTTCTGGCCGCGGCTGGCCAGCATGAACAGGGTCAGCGCCGCCGCCGTGACCACAATCAGCATCGTCGCATAGGCCGCCGCCATGCCGACATCACCGCCCAGCGATTGCTGGTAGGCGGCGATCGGCAACGTGCGCGTCGCCCCCGTGTAGAGCACGATCGAGGCGGACAATTCGTTGAAGATCTCGACCCAGGCAATGCTGGCACCGGCCAGAACGCCGGGGCGCATCAGCGGCACCATGATCCGGAAGAAGCCCTGCCCGGGCGGCACGCCGAGGTTGAGCGAGGCCTCTTCGAGATTGCGGTCGATCTGGTAGACGATCGAGGACGAAGCCCGCATCATGTAGGGCAGCTTGCGCACGAAATAGACCATGGCGATGATGCTGGCCGTCCCCGTGAGGAACAGCGGCGGGCCGTTGAACACCTGTGCATAGCCGATGCCCAGTACGGTGCCGGGCACGACATAGGGGATCATGATCAGGAGGTCGAGCATGCGCGCCAGCGGCCCGCTGCGGCGGCTGACATAGTAGCCCAGCGCCGTGCCGGCCACGATGGTCAGGCCAAGCGCAACGCTGGCATAGATCAGGCTGTTGGTCAGTGCGTTGCCCAGCGCCCCGAACGCCTTCGTGTAGTTGTCGAATGTCAGCGCCGGCTGGAACACCACCCCTCGAACTTCCAGGAACGACGAGATCACCACCACGAACAGCGGCATGTTGGCGATGAGCACCAGCGCAGCCACGCCTGCCGCCATCATCCATGCCTTCCGCGCCGGCAGTGGCTCGGGGCTGCGGCTCGACGCGCCATCGTTGGCCACCAGCCGCCGCGTCGCCAGGAAGCGTGCTACCAGCACGAGCGCCAGCGCGAGCCCCACCAGGATCATGCTGGTCGTGGCGGCCATCCCGGTCTCGGCCCCGATCTCGGAGAGGTAAAGCGAGAAGGCGAGGGTCGCGAGCACCGGGTAGCGCTCCCCTTCGCCAAGGATCGCCGGCGTGCCGAAATCCGA
>Ga0164292_10000298_pt1 | contig 37263 bp, 44 predicted proteins | sample GEODES117metaG_FD_111486 | JGI IMG/M metagenome (GOLD analysis project Ga0164292, IMG submission 111486) | Eutrophic lake water microbial communities from Lake Mendota, Wisconsin, USA - GEODES117 metaG | ecosystem: Environmental > Aquatic > Freshwater > Lake | place: USA: Lake Mendota...
ACTTTGGATTTGTCAGTACTATTCAACACAATACAAATATATGAACAATATTTGATATTTCCAAATAATTTGGGAACTATTTTACTCCTCGAACCAAGAATCTGGTATTATTTTGTCAGAATATATGTATCCGTTCTTATCACACCAATCCCCATAAGTGGTTTTTGATGTTTTAGTGATTTTATTCTTTGAATTGGAGAATACGAAACGAATATCAAGTGTAGGGTTTTGCGCCTTAACTAACAAGTGTTTTTTCCTATCAGCGGCAACAAATCTACCTTTTGTTTCTACGAAGATACCATTTGGTAACTTAAAATCAGGATTGTAAGTATGTTGAGAAGCAGGTATAGTATAAGCCACCTTTTCGGTTTCATATTCTACTTTTATTCCTTTGCTTTCAATTTGTACAGAGATATTCTCTTCAAGACCTGATTTAAACCCATACTTTCTAGCAACCCAAGTGCTAGATTTCTTTGTAACTTTTTTAGCCATTAAGTTTTTTATTTTTTTGTAGCAGCTACCGATGAATATTTTTTCTTATCGGTATAACCAGGTGCATTTTTCCAACCACCACCAAATTCTCCAACTTGGTATCTGTTTCCTTTTGCATTTCTAAGTTCTACTGCTTTTAATCCTTCTTCATCTATATCCTTTTTACCAGCAAATCCATTTCCTAGCGAATATGGAGTAGAATCTCCACTATAACGACCACCACTTTTACCAACAAAACCAGAACCCGGTCCAATTGTATCAAGTCCTAATTCTTTTTGCTTTGCCTTATATAATTCTTCTATCTTTGACATAATTTCTATTGTTTAATATAAATATAAGTTAAGTATCAAAACGAACAATAAAGTTCACAGGAAAATCAGGTTCAGACTTAATTGGTTGTGGAAGTTTAGCAACAGCCACTAAATCACAATTATCATCATACAATCCGATTGTTGTAATGAATGGTGTTAAAAATGAACCAGTACTATCTACTGAACCACTTAAATCGATATGTTCAAATCCACCACTAATAGCGCTATTAACACTTGAGCCATATCTGAAATCTAAAGTCGTACCATTATCTAATGCTGTTTTCTTTCTAATATATCTAACCGGTTGCTCTTCATTGATTGTTCTAACAATTCCATCGGTATCTGTAAAAGTAGAAGTAACACCACCCACTTTAACAACTGCTGAAGGGTTTTGAGAAATATTAAATTCATCTTCGTTTACGATTAGTAAATATTCATTTTCATAAATAGTTTCGGTTGATTTAAACTCTATCTGCCAATCACCAGTTAATGTACTATTTAATGAAGCAGTGTGAGTATATACAACCAATCCATGGTCATAAAATACATCTCCAACTATTATAGTTCCATTCATTAAAGAACCAGACCCATTTTCAACAAATGTAGTAGATGTAACACTATCGGTTAAAGATAAACTTCCTTTTTTAATTTCTTCACCAAATATAAATTGTGGAATAGCTAATATTTTAGCCTTACCATTAAATACTCTTTCCCCACTTACAGCTGCCGGTTGATGAGATTTAGTTCCAACTCTATAAAACGGATTATCTACATTTGCATAGAATAAAGAATTTAATTGTCCGTATAAAGAGTGTTTATTATATGTAACCCCATTTCCAAGAGTTACATCATTAGCTGTATCATAAAATGATGTATTTTCAGCTTGCATTAAAGTAATATCAGAACCACTTACAAAACTCCACTCTTTGTAGGCTTTGAATGGTCTAATACTAACATCCGATTTAGGTATTTTTTTTAACATATCGTATATAAATATTCAGAAACTAAAAACCCACCAAAAAGGTGGGTCAGTAGTTTATTAGTTATTTCCGATTAGAAATCCAACTTTACTTTTATTGCTACTTCTTTATCAAATGATTTTTCAATTGGTTTAGAAGTTTTTGCTACTGCTAATAATTCATTTGCATCATCATATAAACCTACCGAAGTGATATACACCTTAGGGTCTCTTTCAAATGTTGCCTGAACGAATTGTCCAACTGAACCCGTTGTGAATGTTGGGTTATTAGAGAAGTTAAATTCTCTATTGTTTGCTCTTACAAAATAATGAGATGTTGAAACATTCTCAGTTCTACGAGCTTGGAAATCAGCACTAGCACTAATTGCTTGGTATAATTTCATATTATTAGTTGCGTTACTATAAGTATTTGCTACGGATGCTGATACAAATGCTACACCTAAACCAGCAGCTACTGCCATTGGGTTAAGTAACATAATACCTGCATCAGGATAAAATAATCCCCATCCTTGTCCATTAGAAGCAGTTACAGAACTAATAGTTCCTTCGTTTGCAGTTCCAATGTTTAATGCTCCACTTACCATATTGAATACTCTACCACTTGCACCAACTGCTTCAGTTTGACCTGAATCATCTATTAATGAAATGATAGTAGAACCATTTTGTAAATTCAATTGAATATTACCTGGATCTAATTGTTCTTTATATCTAGCTCTATTTACATTGATTGCAAGGATATCATCTAAATTCTTACCACCTGCGGTTGTACCACTATATACACTAAAATATGTATCACCACTATCCAATAATAAATTACGGAATTGTGAATAAATAGCTTTAGTAGGAAGTGTTGAACTATCCGTTTGGTCTAAAGTAGGTGCACCTCCACCACTAATATGTCCGTATGCAATTGAAAACTGCACTTCAGCTGATGAAGATGTTGCGTTTTCATTATATACATCTAAATAGTATTTACCACTTGCAGATGAACTCTGAGCGGAAGAAGTATGGAATGTTGTTAATGAACCTGCATCACTACTCCAAATACCAGAAGTTACAACTTCAGTTCTATTTGTTACTTTATCAATTGAACCGAACTTTTTATAAATACCATTAGTTACGGTAGTGATATCAGTGCTGATTTGCTCACCCTGCCCCAAAAATTGGTTTACGATGTTTACTAATTCGTTAGTATCAACGGGAGTGCCAGCGGTGTTTGCTGCACCGGCCAAATATTGTGAAATATTACTTGCTAATAGGGCTCCTCTATTATCTCTTATTACTGCCATAGTTTATTTATTGTACATATGTTACGGTTACTGGAATCGTTTGTGAACCACCTGTTTCGTTACCATAAACAGTTATAGTTGTTCTGATAGACGAAGTTAAAGATGGGTTTGGAATAAACTTAAATGTTAATCCCTTTGCTACTGCAGCTGTTGCTGAAACATCATCTCCGATAAATACTGGAACAGTACCCACATCGGATGTTACACCTTCACCTACAATATCACCTGCATTTTTATTAGAAAGGATAATGGTGTATCCTAATCTTCTATTTCCTGCCGGCGATGTAGTTGGAGATAATGATACCTCACCACTTCTTTGGTTAACTGCTATGTTAGGAACACCAAATTCTACCACAGGAATACGAGTTGTATTCTTAGGAAGTGTTACTAACTTATATTTCATTACTTGTGTTTCATCAGGAGATGCTTCGATAACTGGCATACTCTTAATTGCTGCATCATAATATGCCGAACCAAGCGGATGAGCCGGTTCATACAAAGAGTAATCAATTTCATCATCTGCTAAAGCGAATTGAGTGATGTTCAATCCCAATCCTGCTGCAAGTTTTTCTCTACCTTTTTTTGTTAAGATAGCATCTACTGTTAATTCGGTATTACTTAAATATCCCATTGTTAATTTATTTCTATTTTAATAATAAATATAGTTTTTATAAAAATCCGTTATTCTACTTCCAAAATTGGTTCACTTGCATCTCTACCTGCTTTATTTACTCTTAAAGTATTAGGGTTAGTAATAAATGTTTCAACCGGCGATGAACCATCTAATGTGGTTGCTGCAGTGTTTTTTGAACCTCTAAAGAAAGAATTTTCTAATCCTCTTGTTAAATCTGAAGTATTTCTGAAGTGAGTTTTTAAATATCCACTTACAGGAGTTACTTCTACTATTTTTTCATTTGTAGTTGGTAATGAATTTATGCTTCCGTTTGAACCTGTAAATGGTTGAATATTTATATAAGATTCATAATAAGTTTCAGTACCCAACGCTGTATATAATCGTTCACTAGCGCTTCCCGTTAGATAAGTAAATTGTCTAGTTTTCTTTTCTTTTATAATACTTACTTTAACTCTTTCTTTGATAACATTTCTATCTTTATCAAAATAAGTTCTAACTGCCGAACCACTTTGTGCAAATAAACCAAATCCAACCAATTCTAAATCGGATTGACCTACAACTATATTTGAATTGATAATATCAATTTCAGTAAGTATAGTTGGTTCACCTAACCCAGCATCAATAGTTCCTTGATTTTGATAATATTCGGAAGTTAAGGATGTTTCAGATGAATTTATCGTAGTATCATATTGATAATTAGTACCAGTTAAGTTTTCTCCTAAATTAGCATCAATTACAGATTCTTTTTGATTATTTTCACCACTTAATACATATTCAGATTGAGTATCTAATGTTACTTCTTTTTGAATATTTTCTGAAGTTACAATTAAATCATTTCTATTATCTATTTCTGCTTCAAATAAATTAGCTTCACCTGTTGGTTTTCTATGTTTATGTTTACTTCTTTCTAAGAAATGTGGTTCAATTAATAAACCAGTAGTTGCTTTAACTCTAGCCGGCAACATCTTCTTAATATCCTCAAACATAGATTTCTCATATAGTTTGATTAAGTTAATGTATGCGTATATATCTCTACCATCAAATCTTTCGAAATAATATTTTCTTAAAGTATTTAAACGATTGTAATTATCTTTGTATCTATCCGATGGGTCACCAATATAATTGTCTAAATTTAATCCACCCAAAGATTTAGCAATATCAATGTTCAACTCTTTTGTAGGAGAGAAAAATAAACCAACTCTATTAGAATCAGTAGGAGATTGGTCAAATGCTTTTTTAGTTGCTCTACTTTTAGATGAAAGACTTCCTATTAACTCTTGCGATTCGAATCTAATTTTATTAGTTGAATAACGAGATGAACCACCATCTGGTATTTCTAATACTACACTTCTGTCGATTGCTTCAAATTGATATGGATATTCTGCTATATTTGCAAATCCACTCACACTTGCTGAAAAAGAAGCTGATGGATTTAGTGAATATATTGGTGCATTACTTCCGGATTCATAAGCATTTCTAGTAACACCCGATTCAAAATACATATTTGTATCCACATTTGGCAATGTAGTATATGTTGCTAAGTTTTTAGGATATTCGAAATCCAATCTAAAGAATAAATCATCAGTAGAAGCAGATACATGATTACCATTTACCATTTCAGGAAATGATACATGTTGATAGAATACATCAGATTGTAATGGCGTACTCCATAAACGGAATTCATCTACACTTCCAACGAAGTTATTTCCTAATCTTATCTTAGTACCAGAATTCCAATTACTATTAGTTGCTAATACACTAGCTGAATTTGATTCTTGGAATATACTTCTTTCCTTATCAGCTTGTCTTATGTTTAATTCAAAATTATGATAGCTTCCACTAACATCTCTACTAACTTCTATACCAAAAAATTGTTCATTAAATATCGGTAATCTAGATGATGTTAAACTATTTGAGCCTGAATAATTGAATATTACTTTACCATAATCTTCTCCAGTAGAACCACTTATTGTAATATTCCAATTACTACCGGATACTATTTGATAATTACCACTTGTTGATGGTTTTACAAAAAACTCAATAGTATCAGGCTTTCTATTTCTTTCAGTATTTTTCCAATCAAATTCAACAAATGAACCAGTTATCATAGTTAAAGCAGTTGTAATGTTATCCATTACTAACTTACTTTTTGAATTTGCGTTATCCACTTCTGGTCCACCAAATTCTAAAATTGAAAGATTTGATGAAGGAATGCCATAACAAGCCATCAATGCATATACACCTCTTCTTGTTCCCTTATGTTTTAATAAATAAGGTAAGTTATTTGCAATTCTTCTCCAAACTTCATATGTTCTTTGTTTTGCAGGAGTTAATGCTTTGATATCACCATCGGAATCTAATCCAAACACATATTCCCATAAATGGCTATTCGTATTTAAATTCTTAGCATCCCAACTAAATGATTTTAATGTTTCAAATAATAATTTATCTGAAATACCATCTTTAGCTTTATATCCCAATCCTCTACTTTTTTCAATAGATTTGGTGTGGAAATAAATATTATCAAAATGCTGACCTATCATTGAGAAGAATAACAACAAACTTGCATTCTCGTCATTATTTACAATATATTGTGGAATGTTATTTTGAACCCAATTAAAGTTTTGAGTATCAAAATCTTCAGCCAATGTTATAATTGTATCATACCAACCAGTTCCATTTGTATTTGATACCAATGTTGATGTACTTAATTCTTTAGTATTTCCACTATATGGCCAGCTTAAAGATGATGATGTATATAAGAAATTTTCAAAACCATCGAATCCACCTAATAATTCTCTTTTTTTAGAATTAAGTCTTTCTATTTGTTTAATACCATCGGCTGAACCTGTATAAGAACCCGAAGGTCCATTTGTATAATTTGTTGATGAACTTACTATTAAATTATCATAGTTTTCTATCAATTGTACTTTATAAACAAAATTATCAACTCTTTCTTTTGCTGAACTAAAGTGTACAAAGTTATTCCATATAATAGAACCACTTTCTAATACATCACCATTACCATATTCAATATTTAAATCATCGGTATTTACTAACGAACCACTTAAATATTTTTGAATAAGGCTATTAGATGATGTAGACCCACTAAGAATCATATTATCTAACGATTCATAGTTAGTAGATTGACCGGTAGTAAAATCTATATCAATATTAAAATTAGGGCCTTTTAATGGAGGACATCCTGGACCAGCTTGCTCAGTAAGAATTACCGTTTCTATTAACGGATTTGTCATCAATTTGGTTATCCAAAAAGTTGAATTTGTACTTACATTGCTAGGTAATGGTGAATATAATTTTAATATTAATGATTCAACTTCATCTTCTCTCTTAACAAACTGATTACCTAATGAATCCGTAGATTTTTTAGATAATGTCCAATTATCTTTTTCCCAAGAAGAAACTAATATTTGTTCGTTATTTCCAAAATTTATAAGATGCGTTAAATACATACTTTCCTTTTCAGGTTCAACTATGGATAACTTTTCAGTAAATGCATCAAATATAGCTTTGCCAAAAATATCTTCATCAATTTGTATTGCAGGTAAGATTAATTTAGTAACAACTTCATAATCGTTACCAACTAACTCTTCAGCACCGCCTCTATTATAAGGTTTTAATACAATACTAATGTTATCGCTTCCAGCCCAATTCGGATAAGTTTCTCTTAACTTTTTAAGGTTAATTTTTAAATTACCATTTGGTGATTGATTATTAAATAATGGAGTTAAACTTCTATCTCTTAATCTTAAAAATATATCAACCGATGTTGCTGAAAATGTTGAATACTTTAATTCATATTCAATATTAAAATCAGAGAATGATGGAATATCAATTAAATCAGCATAAGTAGTTTCAGTAATAGATGGATAATCATTTACTGCTGTAAATGTTACTAATGCTTCAATTCTATTACCTGTACCAAATCCATTACTTACAGGAACTAATATTATTCTTTTCTGCCCATATACTTCTTGGAAATCTCTTTGGAAATATATAGTAACTTGTTTATCAGAAGCCGGTACATTTAATGTTTTATCAGGAGATAAATAAACTAATACACTATCTGCTTGTTGTGTAAAGAATGGTATTATTATACTTTTTTCAGTATCAGAATCCTTTACTCTAACATCAAATTGAGTATTATCTAATCTAATAGATGGTTCTGCAAATTTAATTACTTTTTCCGCATTTGCAATAATAACTAAACTATTTCTAAGTTTAGATGCTGGTACTGAAAATGCAGTTGGAACATTTGTTAATGCTCCATAATTTATTTGAGATGGATTACCAATTTGAGAAGCTAATCCGTGATATATGTTTGTAAATGATATACCATCTGGTAGTGAACCATTTATTTGAAAGTTAACACTACCATTATCAAGAACATTTCTATCAATAGTACCAATTACATTTGCATTTGATAAACTAATTGTTCCTGTTTTTACAATATCATTTGTTTGAGAAACAATTTGATATGACAATGATACCGAATCTCCTAACTCATTTTTAAAATTACTACTAAATACTATTTCAAATTCAGCTAATGGATTTGGTTCGGTAGTTTGAGTACTAATTATTTGTGTACCAGACTGAACTGGTTGGCTTATAGAGGATGTACTATCTACATTGAAATTTAATGTAATTGTACCATCAGTAAAGAATAATTTTTGCGTATCACCTTCAGACCAACTTCCATTTTGATATGTATATTCTCTGATTACAATTCCTTCTTCATAAAGAGAATCATTTAATGATATTGGTTCAGCTATTCCATAATTATAATTCCACTCATATGCGTTAAATCCTGACATATAACCATTTCCATTCATACCACCAAACATTGATGATGCGAAGTTTATAGAAGTTGTATATGGAGTTGTAACATATGGTTTTGGAAATACTTTTTCAATTGATACTTCAAAGTAACTTAATACTTGTCCATTATTTAATCGTGCAGTATATGTTCGTTTAGAACCAAATCTAATAGAAGGATTATGTGTTACTCTTGCAGATGGTCCTATTCCTTGCGAAACACCATCTTCTAACCATTCAACAGCAGTTCCATTTTTTGAAACAAGATTTACTATTAATGGTTTGGATATATCACTTTGTGTATAGCTTGGTGGTACAAATATAGTAGAAACTCCACCACCACCGCCACCACCGACTGCATTTAGGACATCCAATGGAATACCATCGGTGTTATTTGGTTCTCTTGAAAGGGAATCTATTGGTGCTTCCGCCATTTAATCTTTTATTATAAATATCTTATAGTAAATTTTGTATACTCTCTCTATCAACTATATCCGTATCTCCCCCAAATGCTCTACCAGTTTCGTAAAAATCTCTTCCTCCTCCGCCACCTCCACCACCACTATAAGCAGGTTGCTCTATAAATGGAGTAGGTTGCTCTATAAATGGTTCAGGTTGTTCTATTTTAGGATTAGGAGTTGGTTCAGGAAATGGCTGAGGAGTTGGCTCAGGTTGTGGTTCTGGTGTAGGAATTATAGGAGCAGGAGTAGGTCGGTCTATTACCACCGGCTCAATTGTAACTACTCTATCTATTGTTTTTATAATTGGTGGTAAATCTCTAACACCCCTAACACCAATATCTACTTTATCAGGCGCATATACATTTCTTTTTATTTCAACTCTTGTTTGAAATCTTTCTAAATTATCCTGTATTTGTTTTCTTAATTCAACTACTGCAAATTCTTGCGGTACTTCTTTATAATTAACTACTCTTCTTTTTAATGTTTTAGTATTTGCTGAAATACAATTATTTAAAATATTTCTAATTTCTGCTAACAATAAATTAAAATCATATTGGTCACAATCTATAAAACGAATTTCAGATTGTTTTCCAAAATTTGATTGTGTAACATCGTAATATTTGTTACTAACCCAATATGTTACACTATTTTTAAAATCTTTAAATATTTTATCTCTAAAGGCATCTAAATCACTTAATCCAAAATCCTTTTTTAAAGTAGATTTAAAATCATTTCCAAATTTATTAACTAACGCATCATCAATGGTTGATAAGCTACTAAATTCAAATGTATCTAATGATGTTAATATATTTTTTTTATAATATTTAAAATCTTTACTTAAATTATGAATATTTTTAAATTCTTTATTTGTAAGTTGATTTATTGTATTATCTTTAGTTTTTAAAGGGAGTATGCGAATTTCTTCTCTTGAAGGTGAAATTTCTTGTATCCACACTCTCGTTAAACTATCATCCGTACCTACCTTTGTCCTTACAAAGTTTAAATTTAATTTAAGTATACCATTTGTAAAACCTAATTCCTTTAAAAGTTTTTCAGCATCAATTGCTAATTCTTGCTGGCCTCCTTTGTTAGTAAGATTATATAAATAATTTTTAATATCACCTGTCTTTATATAAGCAACATTATTACCTGATTTATTTGGAAGTAAATTACTATTAACATCGTAAACAGATACTTCCATAACATCATATTTACAATCACCAAAATCGGTTTCTTCTATTTCCGTTTTAGACACAATGAACAAGTCATCCTTTTGTAGAAATTGTCCTTTATTCTCTACCTTAGAATCTATTTGCTCAAAATTTGTATATTTTTTAATACTCATAATTAAAAGCTATCAGGGTGATTTTTAGTTAATTTAGTTGGGTATGACCTATCTTTTGAACTACCATCTGAACGAGTGATTACAATTTTCACATTACCACCTGTATAATCAGCACTTTTTGAATAAGCAGTCTTACCCTTTTTACTATCCACATTTGCGGCTCCTCCTTCATTTATTTTAAAATCAACATCCGTACTAGCTCCAGGTCCAACTGAAAAAGATGTTTGGGATGCAGTTAACCATCCTATTCCAGATGGATTAGCTATTTGAATTGAAACTTGAATTGGTTGCTTATCATTATTAGTGATAGATGCACCTGTTCCATTTATGAATTTGTTTCCACCCTTCGAATTTATTTTACCATATATAGCAGGTTGGTTTGCATCTGCTTTGGTTTTTATTTTAACAATCGCAACTTCATTCACAACATCTGCACCAGCCGCTTGTGCTTGTGCTTGTGTACCTTGTACAATTGCTTGTTGATTCTGAACTGCTCCCAATTGAGATTGTAAACCTTCAATGATAGAATTCAATGAATCAATTTGTTTAATTAAGGCTTCAATTTGTGCTTTAAATCCAGTATTTTGTGCTTGTAAAGATGTTCTTAAAATAGATTCATCTACGGATTTTTGAACTGCTGTTTGTATTTGTAAAGCAAATTCGTCAATCGTTTGAGTTAATGTTTGCAATTGATTTACTAATGCATCATTTGTTTGTTCAATCGTTAATCTACTATTAATTTCGGTTTGAACTTGCCCTTTTAAATCAGTTATTTGTACATTTAAATCAACTACTGTTGCTGTTAAATCAGTTACCTGTTTTCTTAAATCTTCATTCTCAACAACCTTTTCATCGTACAATGGTTTTGGAACTAAATCCAAATTGGCTGTTGGGATATCCGGTTTCAACTCCGTTACTACTACATCTACTGCTTTCAATAATTCAGTAGTATCGTATTTGTTTTTATTTAATTCTTTAAATACTAACGATGATGCTACATTTGATTCTTCAACAACAGTAATTCCATAATTATTTTTAGCAATAGCTTGAGAGCCAGATATACTAAGAATTGATTCTAATTTATTCTGTCTTTCTTGTTGTAATTTTTCTGCTATTGCTTCTAAGCTTGTTGCCATTTTAAACTATTTCAAATGTTGTTTTATCATCTATGATATAATCTATACCACTTTGAGTTATTTTTATTTTAAGTAGATACACTCTATTAATTGGTAATGCATTTAAATCCATAATAAAATAATTACCATTTGAATCGCATTGTAATTTAGTAAATTCTCCAAAAGGGAATATAACTTCACCTGTTACATAATCTTCTAATTGATAATATGATGTAGTGGGTAAATAGCTTGTATTATCATAATCAAATGTTCCAGAAAATGTTCTTAATGGGTATAATTCTCTACCTTTAATTCTAACCTTAACTCTACTATTTTTTTGATACTTTGATTTAAGATTTGTAAAGGATATTTTAAAATTCTCTTCAGGTATCGGAGTTAATGAACCTGTTGTAAAAGTTACACCATCCCAAACTACTTCTAATTTTGGTTCGTATATCGTATGAGTTTCTTTTGAAAAGAATTTTAATAAACCATAATCATTTGTATCATTTTCGGCTGTTAAACTATGTCTAATTACAAATCCATTGTTTGGTATTGAACCACTATTCCAACGAGTTACTATATTTGTAACATCCATCCTAACATCATCAGATTCATAAGAAAATGATTGAGATGCCATAGATGCGGTGTACCAAGTACCACCACCACCATTCGATATAGAACCTGTATCTGAACCGCTTACATATGAATTATAATATCCAGCTACACCACTCATCCATTCGGTTTGGCCATCTCTATAATACCAACTAACCCCTTCGGTTGTTATATTATCAAATTTAGTACCAATGCCCATTTCCCAACTTTGAGAAACTGCATTTGCATATATTGTATACTCTAAAGGAATTTCTTCCGATGTAGATGAATGTAATACTAAGTAAGCTTTCCAGCTTCCACTAATATCTCCACTTGCAATCGATTGCGAAATAGGAGTGTTATCAAATTTAATTAACGCTCTATGGATATCTTTAGTAGCCCCATAATAAAGTTTACCAACTTCCAATATCTCATCTCTACCAGAGTTTTGATTTGGTTGTTGTAAGTAAATACTAGCATCGTATGATGATGTGAAAAATTTATGCATTATAAAGCCCTCCCTTTTATGTCTTTGTTAGGATATTTTACTTCGAAGATACACGGGTCTAAAGATGGATAAACTATCTTTCCTTTTGTAGCTTCGTCTATATTGTAATCATTAGCCGAATAAGAACCATCTACTCTACATAAGTTACCAATCTTTACAGATGGAACACTCATTACACCTTCTACATTAGCTAATATCAATTCCATTTCTGAAATGTTTATTGGTTTATTAAATGTCCAATTATCTATTTCAAAATATGATTGTATTTGTGTTAAACAATTTGTAAGTACTTCTCTTTTGTTATAGTTTGAATAACATATTATTTCAAAATCTACACCAATATTAACTACATACCCATCTATTATATTAACAGCGTCAGTCATCATTCTATATTCACCTAAATAGGTTTTAAGATTTTGCTTAACTGCTTGGTTCAATGTAGTTAATTTTTTATTACCATCGTATCCCAATACATACATATTGATTGCGAATGGATTATTAACTTCATTTAAAGATGTCTTTTTGTTTGCTAAAAATTTAACTAATTCTTTTTGTATATCAACTTTACTACTATTTTTTAAACTATCTACTAAATTTGTAAATTCAGCCAATGTATTTGGATTAGCAAGGATAGATGAAGGTGAGTTATTATCGATTTCACCATCTTGAGAAACATATACTTTAGCAACACTGCCATATCTTTCTGGCATACTCATTGCTCTAACAACATAATCTTGTTTAGTTACTGCTCTATTTTGAGAACCAAAGTTTGCTAAAGCGTTTTGTCTAATTTCCTCAATTGATTCAGCCCCTCTTCCTCCAACAGCTGCTTCTAAATTTTCAACTGCTACCGATTGTTTCATAGTAGAATAAAGATTTAAATCAGCTACTGATAATAAATCTTCTTCGAATTCTACTCTACGAATTGTGGTTAAATCTCCTTGATTAACATTTGATTCTACACCACCACCAACCAAATATTTAATGGTTAATGTTTTATTTGCAGGAGCTACTCCTAATGTGTTTGTCTTTAAAAAGTTAGATGGGTCTATTCCTTGATTTAATCTAGTTACCGAATTAGCTAATCCTAACCCTACATTTTTTGTATTTGGTAATAATGTTTCATCTCCTGTAATAGATTTACCTGCTCCAAATTGTATATCAATAGTGTTATCTGAATTAACTTTTACTGAAAATCTACGAGGTACTTTTTGTACTTCTAAGATATATGGAACAGTCGATGAATATGATGATAATTCACTATTTGATTCAGTATTTGGTTTTTCAACAAATATACTTTCTTGTGCCAAATAAGGAACTTCATAATATTTATTAGAACCTTCCATTAATGATGTAATCTGAATTATATTTGTATCACTAATTGTTACACTTGGATAATCAGTAGAATCCGAAAGCGTTGCAGTTGTTTCCTTTTGTGTTGCAGAAATAGCTTTTACTTTTTTAGTTATCAAATAAAGGGTTGGTTCTCCCGTTGATGTGTTTCTTTCATATACATCAATTTCTCTATCGGTTTCGTTTTCAAAATCAATAGAATCAACAGTTCTAAATGTTATGCTAGAATTTGTAGTAGATGTGATTTCCATACCATCTTTTATTTTAAGATAATATGAACTATCCGGCGTATTGTTTACACCAGTTCCAATTGATGGAACTAACTGATATACAGTCATAGTAGTTACAGCAGGAGAAGTTACTTTTGGCTTATACCCCATCGATTGTGCCAACGATACAACATTTTTCCTTTCACTAGCATACGCTAACATTGATTCTTTTAATTGCGTATCTTGGTAAAACGATAACACATCTCCAATTGCTGCGGCCTGTTCTATGAACACCATACCAGGCGAAGCTTCATTGAAATCTGAATATGTATCTGGGAAATATGTCTTAGTAAAATCTACAAGATTCTGCTTTAAAGTTGAAAAATCCTTTCCAACATAATTTAAGTTCTTTGTATCACTACCCCAACTTTTATTTAAAGGTTTAATGGCCATTTTTAATTATTTACATTTATCGTTACTGATTCTCCTAAGTTTCTATTTGATTTTAATGAAAACTTTAAATCCAACGATACAGTGTTATTATCTATATCATTCTCATCATAATCAAATATTATTTCATCTATATTCAAATACGGCAACCACATTTCAACTGCATCTAATATAGATGCTTCTATTTTTTGTTCAATTTGTCCTTCTATTATTGGTTCAAAAAGAATCCTCCAAATATCACATCCAAATTCAGGCTGCATTAGTCTTTCACCTTTTCTTGTTAAAATTAGATTAACTAAACTATCTTTAGCTTGGTTTAATGTAGTATAGTTAACAGCAAATGCGCCTCCACTATCGGATGTTTTATTGATACCAATTCCAAGTATCTTATAATCATTTTCCGTTAAATCTACTACATTAACTTTACCAAGCTCTATTGCCATTATTAAAATCTTTTAACTAATTCCGAATAATCTCTTGTCAATGCCTTTGTTAATGCATCTAACCCAGCATTATCACTCATAGGTATTTGATGGTCAGGCATCATATCGGTTGAATAATTCATTGTTTCCCAATCTTCCTCCATTGTTCTTTGAGGTTGAATTGCATCTAATATACTACCACCTCCAACGCCATTCATTGAACCTTCTGCTCTATGAGCGGCTGTAAATGGTTGAGTTGCATTTAGAATTTCGTTTATCATAGGGTCTTTTGTAAATTCCCTTTGAGGTGCTTTTCTTTGTTGAACTTGTTGTACAGGTTGTTGCTTTCTAACCTGTGTTGTTGGAACTTCTGTTAATTCTCTTAATGATGGTGTAGAAGTTTTCTTTTGTGAGTTCAATGTAACCACACCAGATTTGATAAGTTTAGCAAGTTCTTCTTTAACTTGATTCTTAACTTCATTTTTTACAACTTCCTTAATTAAAGTTACTAAAATTTCTGATTTCATAAAAATTATTGTTCTGTTTGTTAATAAATATTGAAACTTAAAATTTACCCAATTATACTATATGAACTCCATTGTAATATTGCTGGAGCAGGTGGAGCGGGTGGTGGGTATTGTGCCATTATTGACATTGTTCCACTCGTTCCTAATAGATGTAGTTTTGCTACATTTACAAATGGACCTATCATTATATTGGTAGGTTCTGAGAATACCAATGTTGGTGGTATAAACCATATATTTGGAATATTAGGTATTAATCCATTTATAGCATCATATGCCATAGCTTCTATTTCTTCCTTTGTTGGTATTTTACTTTCTACTTCTTTTTTAATTTCTTCTTTTGTTGGTATTTTCGGTATCGATATACCTGGTAAATCTATCTTAGGTATGGCACCATTTATTGTATCTTTTACAAATTCTTTAACTTCTTTTTGAGTAGGTTTTGGATTTGGAATTGATTCAGATAAAGCTACTGCCGTTTGAATTACTGCGTATATTGGTTGTAATATAGTTTCTTCAATCGGTTTAATTAATTGTTCTGTAATTATCTTAATCGCTTCTTCTAATGCTTTTTTCTTAGCTTGCTCTATTAATTCTTTCCTTTTAGGTAATTCGGGAAATGGAAATTTAATAGATGGTTTAAATTGAGAACCAATTGATGGTTTTTTCTTTTTAGCTTCTTTTAACTTTGCAACTATCTCCTTCCCTGCCAAAATAGCCGGATGGTTTTTAATTTCCGGTGCTAGTTCTTCTTTGTTTTGAATCTTTTGGATAGTTTCGTAAACATTTACAGTTAAAGATGGAGCGGGTGCTGGTAATGGAATCTCTATTGTTTTACTTTTAAGTGCATCCTCTAATGCTTTAAGGGCTTCTACTTCAGCTTTATGTTTTGCGGCTGAAATGGCTAATGATATGGGATTAGGTCCTATATTCATAATTGTTCCAGGCGCAGGTGGTGTCATTTGCCACCCTAATGGTTTTAACAATGGACTTGGTATTGGTGCCATTTCTGCTCCCAACCAATATGCATCGAATGCCGATGGATATATTTCTTGTAAAATATTGAAATTCTCACCATCCGAATCAGTTCCTTTTTTTAATGCTCGTTTGATAACATCAGCCATACCCTTAACATTCCCATTTATAATAGGAACTCCATAAATCATATCACCACCTCTTTTAATACATTTATCATATTCATTTGCATAAAATTCAGCAAATGAATCCGGGTCTTTTGAAAATTGACCTGTAATCATTGATTTTAAAACATTAACTTTGAATATAGTCCAAGACATTATGACTTACTTAAATAATTTCTTGCTGAAAGAATTGTGTTTAATCTACCCTTAATTGCTTCAAATTCTGCTCTATTAACAGGTCCAGCTGGTGTAGGTCCTACTGGTGTTGCATATATTTGTTTATTTATAGCAGATATTAAATCTTGTAATATTTTTACCAATTCACCACCCAATACCATTTTTTGTACATCTGCACCTGCGGCACCTTCGCCAGTATCTTTACCTAAATAAATTTTACCACCACTATCTGAATTAAGGAATATCTTATTGTTTCCTTTAGAATGTAGTGTTATAGTTTTATCCGTATGTAGGTAAATATCTTTTGCAGAATCAACTGTGAATCTACCATCGGTTATAATACCGGTATTCTTTTTACCAAATATAATAAATTCGTTTGCCTTTGCTGATAAAACTATTCTATCGGAATTTACAAATAATTGGTCACCTTTTAAATCAGATGATGATGGATATTCGGTAAATGCTTTCTTTTCCTTTTTAATCGTTTCTAAGAATGGAACTTTTACTTTATTAGATACCATATAAATGGATGTACCATCTTTATTGATATCTTCATCAACCAATTCACCAATCTTCTTAGAATCTAATTCAGGGTTTTGTTTATTTCGTAGATAAATGCCAGGTGAAGATGTTTTACCATCCTCTGTTAAAAAAAACTCACTAAAACGAATAGTGTTACCAACTCTACCCTGTAAAATAGTATCTCCTTCTCTTGGATTTAAAAACTTAATCTTTTCTTTTACTTCGTATGGTTTTTTTTCAGATTCGGTTTGAGTAGCAGGTTGATTTGGTGTTCCTGTTTTTTTAGTTTCTCCATAAGCTTTATTGCTAGAACTATCTTTGGATTTAGCTACTTCCTTTTCTTTTGAAACTTCTGATATTTTGTAATCTTCTCTATAATTGGGATATTGAGTAATTGAGTATGGTAACCAATAGTAATCTTTACCAATGTTTAATATTAAAACAGTTTCGCCTAATATGGGATATGTTATATTATTTTTATCAAATGGAAATGCATATGCTTCTTTTGTAATAGTAGATTCTCTTTTAAATTCTACTGCACCTAAAAAACGAATATCATTATCATCAAAATTAGAATTACCATTATATTTTTTTATAAAATCGTTTTCTTTATCTAATTTCTTATCTGATTTGAGATATACTTTGGTTACTACCGCTAGAAATGTTTCCTCAATCATTTATATTTTAGTTTTAATTTCTTCTATTTCAATTTGCAAGTCAACCAATTTTTCATCTGCTTTCTTTTCAAATTCATTGACCGTATCTTCTAAATCGGTCAATAGTTGTGCTTTCTCATGCTCACTTAACCAACCATCTTCTCCAATTCCCTTTGCTTCCGCTTGTGCTAATCTCTGAGCAATTGTTGCTAGTTTAATTAAGTGGTCATCGTTTTTAATAGATGAATCAATTAAATCTCTGATTATAGGAGCAAGTACAGTTGCTTCTCCTACATTTTTAATCAACTTACGAAGTGATTCAATCATTTCTGAAATGTTCTTCTTTTTTACTTGTTGATTATCGTAAATATCTTTAAATAATGATGATAAGTTTTTACCATCAAATAATTGAAATTCTGAACTCATTATTCTATATCTTTATTAATTAGTTTATTTATTGCTTCTTTATCTTCTACTGATAGTTGTTGGAAGAATTCTGGTGCAATGTTTTCCCAAGCTTTAGATTCTTCCATAATTGGCAAATTACTATCATCCGATGGCATTATCCCTAATTCACCTGCCCAACAATTAATAGATTCCAATTTAACTAATGGCTTTTTCATAAACACTTGTTTAGAATAAATATTCTTATATTATAAAGTTATATTCGTATATCGCCTTCATCCATAAATTGATTATACAACTCCATCTGCTTTTCTCTCATTTTATTAACTACTTTAGTAATATAATGAGTAGGATGTCCTGTCATTTCTCTTATTAATAGATAAAGGGATTTTTTATTGAAAGATTCTATATATTCAGCTCTTCTAAATAATTCTAATACTGCATCTGCAATCTGAATATCTCTTTTCTTTTGGAAATAATTTTCTAAATGCTCATCCCAATATGCTAACATTCTAGTATTAAATGTACGATACTCATCATTTAGATTTTCTTCTTTCCAATTATTTTCAGTATCAAACGAAGATGGCATAGCGGACATTATATCCGTTTCTTTATATCTTTTATAATTTGCGTTGTTAGTAAGAATCAAATAGTTCCTTGCAACAATAGTAAAGTAAGAGAATGCTTTACCTTTACCGGCTTTATACATATGAATCTTTTCAATCATAAATGTAACAACCTCACTCATTACATCTTTAGGGTCATCATCGAAATATGTAAATTTCCATTTGTTATAAACTATCTCTGCTAATTTATCAAAGGCAGGTTTAATTCTATCTCTATAAACTCTATCTTTAATATGTTGCTCTGAAGTAAGGTTATACTCTATGATAGCATCTTCGGTATCTTTTGTGAAATACTGTTTGTTTCTTGGTTTTCTTGGCATTATTAGATTTCTTTGTAAGCTTCAATAATTTCTTTCATCTTATCAAATACGCTTCCAACCTCATCATCTTTTTCAAACATTTGTTTAGTATCCAAATCTTTTAAAGTTGATAATAATTGAATATCCCTTTCTTCTTGTAAATTGATAAAATCTTCCAATCTTTCTAATTTGTTTAGAAGATTCCATATAGTGTATCCAGCTGCTGCTAAAAATACAACTAAAATTATAATTATTAATTCCATATTATACTATTTCGTATCCTTGTAAAAAATATTTGTTTGCATGTTTGTATTTAACCTCTTCCATATCACCTGTTGGAGATTTCATTACAATCTTATCATTTCTACCATAATTACTCTTTTTAGTAACAGTAGTAGAATATACCCTATCTCTGATAGTAATCCCATCTAAATGGTCAATTTCATGCTGAACAATAACAGTCATCATTGTTTCTTTAGAAATTTGCTCATTTGCTCTATCCCCATCTGGATTAATTTCAAATGTTAATTCACCTAAATTATCAGTTTGTACAACAACTTTAGTTGCACGAATAGTTCTAATTGGTTTTGATACAGTTGAAGGAATCGATAAACATCCTTCAAAGAAAAGAAATCCTTCTTGGCTTTTTGATACAATTATAGGATTTAGCAAGAATAATTCTTCTTCACCAAATTTAATATAACAAGCTCTTTTTTTAATACCCAACTGAGGTGCTGATATACCCAATCCTGGATATAATAACATACCTTCTTCTAATTGAGTTCGTAATTCATCTGCTTCACTAGCAGTTAACTCTGTTTTTAGGATTGGAGTTTTTAAATACTCTACAAATTCCTTTGTTTGTAATCCATTTTTACCCTTGTCTACTATTAATTTCATTTTTTTTGTCTTTTAATCCGTATTTTATAAATTTATACCAAAATCTTTCATGTAAAAAATATTGTATTGGTTTGTATATCAATTCTGCTACCCCAAATGCGGCTCCAACTTTAATTGAACCACTTATCCACCACATCAATAAAACCCCTATAATCGTACTTAAAATACGATATGAGATGGTTTTAGCTATATGTCTCTTAACTAATGGCATTGATTCTAATGTTTGTACCACTTATTTCAGCTATTTCTTGCGGTGGTTCGTGATAAATTACATCATATCCTACACCTCTACCATAGTTTACTGATTCAATATCTGGAATAATTGAAATTAATAATCTACCAGTTGATAAATACCCTCTAAGAGCTTCAGTTAATTCTATCATTACTTCATGTGCTGTTTTTGGATTATTTTCATCTCTATTAACATCTCTAATTGCAATCCATACATTTTTACCTTTTTCAAATTGCTGGTCTATTAACCATTGATGGCCTTTGTGCCAAGTTTGCCATCTTCCAATAAATAATGCGTACTTTTTCATATACTATTTTTTTATAAACGGCAATATTGCCAATTCTTTTGCTTTTGCTTCAACCATAATGTCCAAATCCAATTCGTATGTATTGGGGAGGGCATTAATAAGATAGGAATGTGCTTGTGGTTTTTCTTTTGGGTTGTTTTCATGTAATGCTTTAGATTCTGAATAGTGAACTTCTTGTGTAATGCCTTTTGGCCAAGTTGTAGCTGCTAATTTAAATGCCTGTTCTTCTGATAAATCGCCTGTGCAAAATTGATGATGATGATAATCAAATACGATTGGAATGCCGGTGTTTTCGTAAATATACATAAGGTCTTTTACGGAATACATAGAAGCCTTATCATCATTCTCCAATGTCAATCGTTTGCGTACGCTTGGTGAGAGTCTTTTAAAGTTTGTAATCAATCTATCCATAGCAGATTGTTTATCGCCGTAGACACCATTACAATGAATATTAATATTGTTGTATGGAGTTTTAGATAACCCCATAAGGTCAAATATCTTACCATGTAATTCTAAATCAGCAAAAGTTTTTTGAATAACTGATTCATTTGGGGATGGAAGTACATTGAAAGGACCTGGATGCGAATTGATACGCATATTATGAAGTTTAGCGTAATCACCTGCTTTCTTTAATTCAAACTTAAACTCCTTATAATCTTTTAATTGGGTAATATCGATATTATCACCCCAAGGAACTAAAGCAGATGATAAACGGAAAAAATTAATTCCGTTTAATCTATTCCACTCTAATATTTTGATTAAATCTTTAGCATTTGCTAATGCCAACTCCGAAACATAATCCAAGCCTTTGGCATTGAATGTTTTCTTCACCATTGAACGATTTGTGGTAACTTTCTTACCCATCGTCATATTAATACATGCATATCCTATATTCATAATACAAATATAAGGAATTTATTTTAAAATACCAAACTTTTTAATAAGTTTTTGTATTTTCTTCTTCGTTAAGCATTTTTGAATAATCTTTTTCTGTACCCCTCTTTGTACTAATCCAATATTGTACTGCTTTTGGATTGTTTATCCATAATTGCTTTTTAGCCCATGGAAAATCTGGGTGCATGAACTCTTCCCATTGTAAATTGGGTATATTTTCTTCTAATATAGGAGTTTCTTCTTCAATTGGTGAATTTTTTCCACTATCTCCTATATTTTGTGAAATATTTTCCACTATATCTTCTTTTGTATCACCATATACTTCATACAAACCTAATTTTTGGTCATTTTTCATCATTTCACCTAAAATTCTTTCTCGTTTTTGTTTTTTAGTTTCAATTAAACCATTAAATGCGATAATTAACGCTACTGCCAGTGGGTCAAACACAATTACAATCAAAAATATGAAGAATTTTACTACATTTTTTAATTCCACACCAAATGCTTCTGCAACAAATCGAAATCCACCCACTTCTTTCTCTAAATCTAAGTTTTTTATCTTAATTTCGTTGATTTTTTCGGTTTCACCGGCATTTTGGGTTTGTAAATCTGAAATTTTATTATTAATTTTAGCAATTTCTTTATCTCTATTATCGATTGAACGCAAAAGACGAGAGTTTACCTTACCACCATCAATAATTTTACCCTGATTGGTATTAAATTCAGTAATTTGAGTAGAAAGTTGAGTAATTTGAGCCGTATTTTGGTCAATTTTAGTTTGGTGAATTGCAATTTCTCTATCTACTTGTTGTAATTGAAGTGATTGTGCTTGAAAAGCGTTTGAAAGGTATCCAAAAATACCTGCTGAAGTGATTAGCATTAATACTGCTACTGATATAGTTAAATACCATTTGTTAAATCCTCCGATTTCATCCCATTTTTGTTTGAGATAAGTTGCAGCAACTAATTTAGCTAACTCTAAAGAACTAGCCATCACCATAACAGATATAGATGCCCCCGCAAAGAGAACACCTAACCCCGTTACGGAGAAATAAGCTGCACAACCTGCTATTATAATAGCAGATAATCCTACTAATATTTTTAGCCAATTCATTTTATTGTCCCTCTCTTTCGATATTAACTAATTCGGAAAGTCTTTCTCTAACTTCTTTAGTTTGACTAATAATAGATAGAATCTCTTGGTTTGATAACCGCATCTGACCTGTTGCTGTGTTTTCGATAATTCTTAATTTTCCCTCAAGAACTTCTAACAATTCTTGCACTTTCTTTTTGTACATCATAGTAATAAATATTTATAAAATAAAAATGGGTAAGAACGAAATTGCTCCTACCCATCAAAGATACTAAAAATAACTTAAATTACCAAATAAAACTATTTAAATTTTATTTCTAATTTTTTTGGCTTTTGGTCTTCTTTTTTATCAACAACGATATATAAAAGACCATTTTTGATTTCTGCTTTCGCAGTTAATCCATCAAATTCATCGGTGATTTTGATTTCTTCATTGATATCAGTAGTAAACTGACCTATAACTGATTTATCTTCTTTGTTCTTAATTGCTTTGATAAAGATTTTATCAGCAGTTAATTGAACTTCCACATCTTTAGGATTATGTCCTACAATAGAGAACGCTAATTCTAACTTATCATCTTTCAATTCTACCGCACATTTGTTTGGAGAATATTGAGTTGTTTTAACCGATGTGTTTGTGCCGGTCCATTTTGGAAGTGGCTCATCTAAAAAAGATTCGAATAGTTTGTTGTAATCAATAATGTACATACTTGTTTTGTTTTGGTTTAAAAATAAATTCATATAATATAGTTCAATTACTATACCAATCCAAATTTACTGACTTATTTTCATATTATTTCTTAGTAATATGACTTTTTGTCTTAAATGCCTGCTTTGTATTGCGCTGATTCTTGTCTACAACTCATATGGTCCGCCCAATGTAAGATGTAAGGTAAATCTGTCTTTAATGAAAAATCTTCTGAATAGGACATTAAGTATTTTTTATTTGGTTCATTGTATAAACCATCTGCTAGCATAATACCCAACATTTCTTTCTGAGTATATTGGATACCATATTGATTTAATAACCAAAGTGCTCTGTGCGTTACATCGAAATATTGTAATGCCGGGTTATGAGTGAAATACTCTTTCTTTTTATCTTGCGACCATTTATCATTCTGAGGTAAATAGTATGGTTGATTAGGGTCACCCAACTTTCCTAAGTCGTGATGAAATGCTGCAAAGAATAACTCTTCATCAGTAAAATCTACTTTAACTCCACCTTCTTCAAAGGTCTTTTTCATCTTATAAGCATTTCTAGCCACATTCATAACATGGTCAGCATATCCACCAATATAAGCTGAGTGGAAATTTAACTTACCACTAGCTGGTGCAACAACTAATTCCCTTCCTAGTTCATTTTCTGAGTACATATGGAGTAATTTCTCCAATCTATCACCTGAGAATACTTTCTTTAGAGCTGCTATGAAATCTTCATAACTTTTTAGTAATTCTTTTTCTGTCTTTTGTTTAATCTCTTGTTTCATTTCTGTCTGCTTTTAAGTTTTAATAATAAAGTACTCCAAATATACGAAAAATTTTCCACAATTCCTAATTTTTATGAATATATTTCTCGTTTTGTTAATAACTTATACAAAATTTCAACTTCTTCTTCAGTTGTAAGTTCTGGCAAGTCCTCATCGAAAAGGCGCATAGTATAGATTATTTCACCATTTTCATCGGTAAATTCGGTTGATTCCGAACTCCATAATGCAGGTATATATTCATGCATTTTCTCAAGTTCTTCGGTATCTACATCTATTAGGGGTATAATATAGCAATGGAAAGTATCGCCCAATTCTTCATCTGCGATATCCATTCTATGACATTTCCATTTTTGGAAACTGGCTTCTGTTATGGGAGTTTCTGGTACAATTATCATAGTAACAAATATACGAAAAATTTATTACAAAACCAAATTACTTTTTAAATCCGTAGTAATATACTTTACAATCACCACCATATTCTCTCCACACATCTAATACAACGCTATTTTTAGTGAATGTTTGATTATTATATTTACCTCTATGACCCAATAGATAAACCGCATCTATATTGGTTACATCGAAATATACTTCTTTGCCCATATTTTGGATATAATATGATGTTAGTATTGTGGTAGAGCCTTCTAAATATTCAACATCTGGCTTATAACTCTTACCTAAAATAACAATTGGTAAATGAAATTGATTAGATAATTCTACTAATCGTTTTGCTATATTCTCAGCTTGAACTTCTCTTGCTCTCATAATAGCATCGAATATATCATATCCTAAATTATACTCCTTAGCCATCCATCTTAATGCAATATTATCACGAGGATGGCACCCACCACCATCACCCATACCAGCTTTCATATATGCAGAACTGATAATTCGCTTTGTACTTCGTTCCAATGCGCCTGTTATAATATCGGTATTCATATTACCATTCTTTTCTGCAACATCTTGAATCATATTTACTAATGCTACTTTTGTTGAAATAAATGTATTATAAAATATCTTTATAGCTTCGGCATCATCCCATGTACCAATTTCATATCTAACCCCATCGGTAATGAATGTTTTATAAAAGTCTAATAAAAGTTTAGCATCACCTGTCGTAGAACCATCTTCAGTCCCAATTATAATCATTTCAGGATTTACCATATCCCATTTAACTGTTCCCATAGCTATAAGATATGGATTATATATGAATCGATAATTCTTTACTAATGGTATAAAATTTCTTCTAATTGTGCCAGGTAAAACTGTTGAAATTAATACCACCAATTGTTCATTGGTTGTATATTGATTGATTTCATTTAAGATAGTTTCTACAATGGAATAATTAAAATCTTTTGGTTCTAAATGCGATGTGGGATATCTTCCATCATAATCCGAATGATGCGGCGTCGGAACTGCTATGAATATAATTTCTCTATCTTTACATACATCTTCTAATGTATCTACTAATGTAAACTTACAATCTGATATGCGATTGATATCATATCCTATCACATTATGACCGGATTCACGCATTACTTCAGCTGCATCTTTCCCTAATTTTCCTATCCCAATAAACCCTATTTTCATATTAAACTCACAGTGTTTTCTGAACTATATGTTCCTAAAAAATCATATAACTTAATCATATTTTTATTAGAAACCATAACATTAAAATTATGTATAAGTATATCAGTCATATCTTTAGTAACCGAATGGCATTTCTCCATATCCCATGTAGATATTTCATGTATTATTTTCATAATTTTTTCAAACCTACGAGTAAAATCCATTTCATCATCATAACTCTCATCCCACCACTTATCAAATGTTTTGAATCCCATCTCTTTTAATTTTTTTAAAGAAAGAGGATTTCCAATTAATATAAATGGTTGACACATATACATTGGTTTGAATATCTTTTCGGAAAAAAATATAGTATTTTCTAAGTGATGTGTTTCGGTAACTATGTTAATAAAAGATATAGTGTGTGCAGTTTTATTTACCAAATTAGCTTTATTATTTTCTAAATCATCGCAATCGAATGTATAATGATTATTTAAATCATAATGTTCAAAAAACTCAATTAATCTATCTTTTCCATATGAGTAATCATCCGATATTAAGTCGTTAACCATACTTTTAAAACAATGCTCATCGTTTGTTTCGTTTCTACCAAGTGTTACAATTGTTTTATTTTTTAAAGATTCATTTAATAAAATCTCTGCAAATATGGGCAATCTATGTTCTCTTGGTCTTCTATTGAAACATAAAAAATGATAAATCTTTTTACTTTCAATTCTATTTTTTAAATTCTCATTAAAAGCTCGCATTACATCTGCTACCACATTTTGATTTAACATTTTTGTTCCTTGTGGATGAAACCATAAAGAATGTTGAAAATATGAATATGGATAAACTGTGTATTCTTTTTCAATTACACCTTGATTTAATAAAATATTATATCGTTCTAATGCTTTTAAATTAGGAGTAACAATACATAAATCCTCTTTATCTAAATGATATAATTTTGAAATATTCGATAATAATATGTAATTGATATCGTTCAGTCCAAAATTACCTTCAAAAAATTGAAAGAATACAATCTTAGCTTTTTTCCTTTTTACAGCTCTAATTACATCATTTTTTATAAGTACATTCTTATGTAAATCAAACCAATTCGCTTTTACTATTACGATTGGGTACACAAAATTAACATCTTCAAAAATTAAATCATATGTTTCCTTTTCTATAAAATTATAATGAGTGTTATCCAATTGCTCTCCCAATTGATGTGCTCGCATCCTTCCAAAGAATTTTCTCATATGTTCACTTATATCATCATTTACTGATATTGGGAATTTTACATTATAATAATTTTCTACATTTTTTATAGATGTAAAAGGAAAATCCCATATCATATACCCCATTGGAGTATAATTTACTAAATTCGGATAAGGTACTTTTAATTGATTAGTTTCAGTTAAAAGAAATGTACCATCATACGCTACATTTATTTTATTAGACATTATATTAATTTTCGTTTAGGCACTTCTATTACTGGCTTATTGTAATTCTGAACATCGGATACATATTCACCCACCTCAAATCCAGGTGGATGTCCTATACTAGCTTCAACTATTTTATAATCTTTTGATAATTCAATACCATTGTACCATTCACTTATTTCTGGAAATGTTTCGTTAAAATTTTTATTTCTACGAATATCGTATTGTGTATAAAATGATTTAAAATCGTGATATTGTGTTTCTTTTTCTAAGTTAGTAGAATTGTGTCCTCTATTTACAACTTCAATATAATCTATTAATCTTTCTATTTGACCTGCTTCATTTTTGTTAAAATATTTCTTATTACTCTTAAACCAAATAGATAGTTTATTTCTTAAAGATGTTTTAATTTCATCAGGCAAACTTAATGGAGACATAAACGATGGCCATCTAAGTATATTCAAATCAACTACTGGCATATTATTTCCATATAGTTTTTTTAAACCAATCATATCATCTAAAAAATCAGTTATACTAAATAAACATAAACTATTGATTGTCATCATAACAACCACCTGTCTTATTTCTGCTTTTTCAATTAGTTTAACTAAATTACTTCTCCACTTATCATATTGGAGACCATCTCTAATGTATTCGGCTTGTTTACCAAATGCTTCGTTGCTTGTGTAAATATCTACCTCCTTCACAGTAAGTTCTTTTGTTATTCCGATTAATCTATCCAATGTAGCATCGTTCATTCCTAAATTAGAATTTATTGCTAATCTCAATCGTTTGGATGGATATTGCTTCATCAATTCCATAAACTTCCAAAAATTATGACTTTGAGATGGTTCTCCTCCTGTAATACGAATTTCTTGCAATGTAGTAACTAACTCTGGCCACCATTCTAAAAAAGCTTGAACATAGGGGTTCTCTTCATTATGTTTACCATATTGCTCAGCCCAATTACCATTTGCTTGATAAAATCCACCATTGGGAGTTTTAAAGTTTTGATACGCACCATTTGATGTTATATCTTTAGCCCAAGTTGTACTATATGCTGCATTACAATATGAACAAGCAAAATTGCAAGTTCTATCAAAACTTATTTCCAATGTTTTTAATAATACATCGGCATCCCAAGGAGTATTTTTTAAAACAGCAATATCCTTTTCACTATATATTTGGCTTTTATACACCCTATCGGAAACATTATCTCTACCAATATCTTCTATTTTCCAACAATACGAACATTCGGCAGGTCTAATACCACTTAACATCATTCTTCTCATTTCTTTTTTATGAGCAGTATTATGTATAGCTGATGGATTTTTCAGTATCTCTTTTATATCAATAGGATGTGGTAATGGTAGATGGCATGAGTTAGTTAAACCTGCTCCTAAATGAATACTTGCGTTGTACCATTTAGCTGCACAAAAGCTACAACTAACATTATCTAAGTTTTTCTTTTTCCAATCTATTAAATTATCAATCATATTAAATTCTTTTTATTACTTACATTATTCGTATACAATCGATTATAATCAACTTCCGATGATTTCCCACAATTTAACGAACATTTTATACATCTACCTTCTTCATGATTTAATCCCCAAGTACCTTCAATTGCTTTATCAAAGAATTCTAATATGTTATCCATACTATTTGTTCTTAAATTACAATCATATTTGAATATGTTTGATAATTGAACTCCATAATCTGCTTTTAAATTTCTATCAACCTCAACTCCAATATGACAACATGTTCGTAATTCACCCTTATAATTTAAATATATTTCTATATCATTATTCCAATGTACTGATTTACATTTTATTTCAGTATTTTCTACATTTTTATATAAATCATAATTTACCGAATTATTTGTATCATCCAAAGTAAGTAATATATTTTTTGGTATGCTTTCGGTATTACCATCATATTTTAGTTTTGAATTTGAATGTAATAACGATGGTTCTATTATATAATCCAACTCACCTAATTTGTTATATACGGGCATTGGCACTTTCTTATTGTTAAAATAATCTTCAAACCCAATTGGTTGTTTGAAATTTATATGACCAAGTCCAAACTCAGTACACATCTCTTTAGCAATATCAATTTGATGCTCATTGTGTTTGAATATTAAGAACTCCCAACTACCATATCCATTAGCATTGGTATACGCTAGTATGTTTTCTTTTAATTTATCCCAGCCAACATCTCTTCGATATAAATGATTGGTATCTTCTAACCCATCTACACTAAATACCACCTCTATCATATAATTTGATTTAGCTGATAACTCACCTAACTCTTTCCAAAACGATGTATTTCTTGCACCACCATTTGTTCTTATTTGTATTTTTGTATTCGGGTTATTTAAATGAAAGTATTCAACTATGTTTATCATATCGGTACAATTGGTAGGGTCACCAAAGTTACCACAAAAATTTATACTACCTATCTTTTGGATAAATTCATAAGAAAACCATTCTTTTATTTCATTTATTTTTAATTCAGCTAAACTTATATTAGGATTCAATAAAGTAGTTCCTTTTATAAATCTTGGACAATGTGGGCATTTAGAATTACACTTTGAGGTTAACTCTATATGTAAATGATATTTTTCTGCATTCTTCCACATAGTTTACAATTTTACTTTTAAATGATTTTGTACTCTTTCAATAAGTGCATATGATATATCGGATAATCCCGAATTATCTGATTCATTATAATAATTCAATTGATTTACTCTTGTATTATTTGATTTCCAATTATTTCCTACAAATCCATTTTCATCATGCTTCATTCGTTTGAAAAGACAATTACGCCTATATGGTATTTTAATGAACTTATATTGTTCTTTTGATGTTATATCTTTTTCACACCCATAGTATTCAGTACATTTTTTAAAATCAAAATTCAGTATCTCTTCTGAATCATTCCATATTTTAAACTCACATATCATACCATTAAGTTCTTTCATATTAGAACCCCTATATGGATTTGCATTTCCCAAATAAATCCACTCCTGCGTAGAATAATCTAACAATCTTTTATTATATTTTATTTCACCTATACACTCCCTATCTTGCTTCATAGTGATTAAACATTCATTTACTGAAATGTTAATATCAATTTTTGTTGTATATGTAGGTGATACTTTGGAATTTATAGAGTAACAATTTCTTTTAAAATCCCATAATTCAAATTTATATCTACCAAATGAATTGTATGTTAAAGTTAAATCCCAACCGGGTATAGAAAATATAGTCCACTCATCGGATTCCAATACATCATTTAATTTAGGATATACTTCAAATACAACTGAAAATTTTATATCTTTTTTAAAATCTATATTGTTGGGTATTTTTACATAACAATCCGTTCCATTGAATACTAAACAATCAGCTGAAGTTTTTCTATTTCTGATTTTTTTTGAATCGGTATTAGTAGTTCTTCGTAATAATTCATCATCCTCAAATCCCCATCCCCAATATTCATTTGGAAATCCATTAGCTTCTTTAAAATCATTTAATGGGAAAATTGTAACGCCTCCAAAATATGTTTCGGATATTTCGGATACTTCATCAAAATTTGTTGCTAAATGTATTGGTGTGTTTGAAAATGAATAATCTACTTGAAAGGGTAGCATATCTACATCGTGAAAAACCACATAGGAACATCCCAATCTTTCAGCTTCTAAAAACCCTATATTCAATAACTTACCTCTATTAAATGGTTTATCATCAAATTGTTCCACTACGATTAATTCAAATTCTATATTTTGATTTTGTAGATGGTTGGATATATGTTTTTTGAAAATATTAAGTTGTTCTTCTCTATCTCTATAAGGTACTATTACACCTAATTTATTCATCTTCCTTTTTAATGGTTTTATACCATTCAGCTAAATAGAATTCAATTCTATCGCTCCAATCTCTCTTATCTATTTCTTCAAACCAAACAGTCAAATCATCTAAAGATATCGCAATCTTCTCTAATGCTTTTACTTTTCTAAGTTCTAACTCATACTTTTGTTCATCTGTCATAACGATATTATTTTATTAAGTAATTTATTCCAATTTTTATAATTTTCATAATTTGGAGTTGGACAATATTCCATATCGAAATATGGAATATCGATTTTAAATCTACACTTCGCAAGTTGCCTATACATTATCCTATATTCTTCTGAATAAGCATAATATTTATTTGTGTTTGCTACTTCCCTAATTCTTTCTCCACAAGTACTATCCCATTTAAAATGATGAACCTGTACATTGTATTCGTTTATAGGTGCAATTAGTGGATGATTCCAACCTTGCCATCTCCAAGTAGTGTGTCCATCTATTTTTGCATAATGTTGGCCTGGAGTTAATTCAACGCTTCCCTTCATCAAACATATTTTATTTGGATTAGCTCCACTCATTGGATATCTGAAAAACCCTGCATATGGAAATTGAGTAAATAAATCTGAATCATTTGTTATAGTAACCATCTCACCATCTTTTCCAATTCTATCTATGAATCCACCTCTAACTATTTCCCATCCATTAGTATCGCAATCTGAAAGTATTTCGTATAATGGTTTTGAATATGAATGCAATTCATCATCATCCGAAACTACCCACCAATCATTAGGATATTCTGATTTAATTTTATTGTATAATTGAGTTACTTTTTCCCAATTAAATTTTTCTGCAATTTCTCTATAAACAATTTTAGCATTTCCGAATTGATTCACAATTTTAGAAACATCATCATAAGTACTAACTCCTTCCCACTCATATACAACCACACATATTTCATCTACTAAATGAGCGTAATGCTTTAACATATGATATAGAGTGTTCGTTCTACTGCCTGTTACTGTAACTAATCTTAATTTCATTTTTTAGTAAGTATTGTTAACCCTGTTGAGGATGTCTTTGGTGTAAAGGTACGGAAATTTTTTAAATTTACCAAATCCCAATCAACATTATTTCGTAATTCTTCAATAAATTTTACCGGGCCATTGAATGGATGAAAATCTTTCTTCTCATCTTCAGTAACTATAAATGTAGATTGATACTCACCATCAGTATCGTGAATGGATATGATACCATTTGGATTCATTATAGTAGAATATAGTTCAAAATCTTTCTTTACTCCTTCATAAGAATGGTCGCCATCTATGTGTAAGTAATCAATTTTAATATCCTGTCTGATAAAAAAATCATAGAATGCCTTTTCGGATGTTTCTAATATAACTCTTGGATAAAAGTTTGACCTAAAGAATGAATCCTCATTACTAATATCCGAAGGTCCTCCGATTCCATTATCCGCATCTACTACATATGTACACCCAATATCTCCCCAACTAAAATCGTTATTACCTTTGAATACACCCATCTCCCACATATCTCTACGAGCTTGAGTCATAATGCGAGGGATGAAGCCACCTCCTGAACCAATACATACACATGTCTTTGCTCTAATGAATTGGATGAAAGAATATACCAATAACCCATCACCCATCTCTATATCGTTTGCACCATGGGTCCATCGGTATGGAACTTTACCACTATCACCATTGTTAGTAATGGTATTTTTTATTAAATCCGTATTAAGTATGGTTGAAGTAGGCATATTTTTTTAATTTTGTTTGTAATTTAAGTATCCTCCCGCATATTTCATATCGTTCAATTTCTACAAATTTACTTAATAGGTATTCTAATAGCTGAGGATATTCTTCTCTATGTATCGTTACATAGATTGGAACTACTTTATATTTGTATAGGATTATTTCTTTGGCTGAACGATTGGATTTAAAGTTATCCACTTTATCTACCAATGCTTCCAATTCTTCAGCAGATAGTTTGTTTCTACGAATGGATGATTTCCAATTCATTCGTATCCAACCTCTTTCTAATTTATCTAATATAGTAACATTCATTTGAATAACCGTATACTATTAAATATAATGAGGATAGAAAATTAAACCCATCGTTTTGGTTTAAATTGTACATCTAAATTATCTAAATCCAATGTTTCAAATTTTTGTTCTCCACAATGATGGTCAAATAGATTATTAGGAGTATTGAATAGATAATAGACATTGTATCCTCCATTTTGAATAAGAGTAGCTAATGTATACTGACCTAATATAATAGATGAACCATTGTATCTTCTTTCGCCTCCAATTAACCATTCTCTGATTTTCCAATACAAATTTATGTAATCGGTTTTAAGTTTCTGATTATTAAAGTACAATATACCAATGTTCGGTGCAAGCGGAGGCGCTGGAAGAAATTGTGGATATATATCTAACACACCTCTATCTAAGAAGTGTTGATAATTCCAACTATAATTTTCATTTAATACATCTTCGGTTCTATCGGCATACATATCATACCCATCAGGTAGAGTTAACTTATGCCAGAATATAACATCCGTATCTACCAAAACTGTATCATTATCCAATACGGAAAGAAGATGTATTTTAAAATCATCTAAGTAAAAGAATCCATCAGTATCTACCAATACTTTTTTACATTGAATGTGTGATAAATGTGGAAGGGTTTCCTTATCAGTATATAGAGTAACCGAATGGAATCTCATACCTGAATAGATGGATTTCTCTATCAATTTCTTATAGAACTCCAATCTACCTTCTCTCATTATTCTAATCGTAAAACAATATGCTAATTTCATAACTTAATTTTTGGGGAGGGGGTTGGGGGACGGCCAGTCGTTTTAAAGAAAATTTTTATATCTCTTTTGATAGTGAGCGCTTCAATCTCATCCATTCCTTTACAATCATCCTCTTCGCTCTCCAAAATGGGAAGTGTATAATCAATCCAATGAAGAACAACACCGCAAATGCGAAGATAAACGGAAGCATTAAGAGTGATAGTATGAAATCTCTTACGAATCTCATTACTTAGTATTCTTAGCGTACTTAGCAGCCTGCTCCTCTGCGAATGTTCTCGTAGATGATATAGAGGATTGTGCATCCCTTAATTGTTTAGCAAGGTTATCTTGCGCAACTCTATCTCCCCTTTGAGCTTCATCCAATTGAGAAGCTTGTTCATCAATTTTTTGTTGTAGGGTTTTACTATTTGCTTCTGCTTCCTCCGCCAGTTTCTTCGCCTCATCCTGCGCTTGAGTAATAGATTGGTTAGTTCTCTCAACCTCCTTAGCTTGGATGGTAGTTCTCTTAAACACTACCTGCTTTTCTCCATCTGCCTTCTCATCGTTAACGGAGGCAGTTGAGGAAATGATTCGATAATCCGTAGTAGATGAATTTGGAATGATTCCGTTATAGTAAGTATCCTTAATATTGTTTAGGTCATCCCTTAGTTCCGCCAACCTATCGTTAATGGCCTTTAGGTTTGCTTTAAGGAGTTCTTCATCGATTTTCTTATCCTTATCCAGCGGAATGATTCTTAACCCCTCTATGGAGTAGTTTGCTTTCAAATTCAAATCGGATACGGAAAACTCATCGAATGGTTTATTACTATCTCCTAATGTCCAATCTATTTGTTGAAGAAGGTTAGCTCGGTTTCTATCAAAGGGCCAGATTAGTTTTTTAACACCAGCCTTATTACACTTACTCTCTTGAACGGAAGCAAGTGAAGATAAGTTAGTATCATCTATACGAATAATAGGAATACTCTTCCCTATACTAGCGCCTGATATGATATCGTTCTCTAAATAAAATAAGTGTGGGTTACTCTCATATGAATCCTTTATAGTTTCATATAGGGATGGGGAACATAGATATTCATCAGTACTAATAAGATAAACAACGATTCCTCTTACCATCTCTGATAATATGGGTTTGAGTGGAAGAATCTCCGATGCGTTTATCTTTAGAGGCTTAATCTCTGCTCTTTGTTTAGAAGTAGGATTAACTGGCAATGCAGATATCTCCCAACCATTAGGCGTTTTCTTATATCTATCGGGATTTTGATTAACCTCTATTTTCATATTGCGATATCTTCATTACTATTAACTTTTTTATATACATTGTGGATACTCATACGGGGATGCTTACGCTTGTATTCCCATACCCTTCTCCAATTACTTTGATACTCTCCTTCATCAACCCAATTGGTTATAATCCTATTGAACTCCCATTCTTTAGAAGATACCCGTTTCTCTACTTTGTTTTCTATTTTACGGATATCAATATGATTAAGTATATGTGCCACACCAACTGGTGCGCCAAACTCTGATGATATTCTTTCGTACACATCTTGCTTTAACATATCCTTATGGTTTTATCGCCTTACGGCTTTGGTTTTAACATTACGGGCTTAGATACTGAATCCGAAGGAGTCCTTCCAAACAATCTAGAAGAAGGGGTAAAGCTTCGGTTTGAGCAACGGCTGAGATAATCCTCATCTGATTCTCCATCTGCCTGAACACATTCGGTATCATCCGTTCCCATATCAACATCATAACCCTCTTCACGGTAATCACTTACTTTACTTTGTGAAACATAAGAACGAGAACCTGTAAAGGCATCTTTGTTAGCTACTCTAGTCAAATACTCATCATCGCTCTCTCCTTCCTTCCTATCGTATCTTCCTTCGTATATCTTTACCAATAAATTAGTTAAATCTTTCATACCAATAAATATTAGATAAAATTAAATCGGTTCATTCAGCTTGGGATGGCTAGTAGTGTACTACACTCTATATCAAAAAGGGTTTCTGGCACAAAAAAACCTGGCTCGTAGCGTGAACGGGTCCGACCGGGCCTGCGACCAGCTCGGCTCTCTGCGTTACATGAAATTGGTCCACCTTGTTACATACCGTTACATGTCATCCGTTGGGGTTACCCTTGTTACATATTGTTACATACCGTTAGATGGTTAGTTAATTAGATAAGCTTCTAACCGTCTCGCGATTGAGCACAAAAAAACCGATGAGCTATTACACTCACCGGCCTAACCTATGAAAAATGAAAACACAAAATATCTATTTCTTACTCAGCCACTTAGCGTAGTTAGTATACTGCACCATAAGCTCACTTGCTCTACTATCTACCCTATGTACCCTACTACCTATATTCATAGTCCTACACCACTCTTGAAATTCTATAAGAGATTGTGTCTCCTCTCTCTCCTTCTCTATACTATGTATCCTATCTATACTACTATATGCTTTTACTATACTATTATTTATACTCATACTCTTGCTGTTTTTATTTTACTTAATATTACTGTCCGCTTAATTCTCCTATACTTGCACCCTTCTCATACGATTTGAATAGCTTCATAGCTGTTCTTAACTCTTGCAACCTTTCAGATGCTGCGTACTTAGGTTTACCATCCTTCATATCCCTAATCCTCTTCATAAGGACCGCCTCCGCATGGGTTAATACTATAATGGCTTCATTCTCTCTTACTTCTTCAAAATTGTTCATACTCTATTTATTTTTGGTTTAATACTCATCCATAACTCTTTATAATGCTTCTCCTCTGCCGCCTCCGCTTCTATCTCTAAGGGGTTCTTTCTATACCCATACTTAGTATCTAATGCTTCGTACTTAGTCATAGGCTGTAACTGATGTTGCCATTCGTGTATGATTGTTCTGATAAGATTCTTTATATTGCCACAATTGTTGTAGTAAATTATAATCTCATTATCCCAATACCTATACTCACCCATGTCCAAATCACCCTCCATACTCTTATAGTATGTGATGGTTGGCTCATACTTTTTTCTCCTATTAGTACCCATATTGGACCGGCACCATCTCTCAGCATATCTCCCTATCCTTAATGCCAATGCTCTACTCTCAATCTTTGAGCGTATTGTATATCCCATATTGTTTGTTTAGCGTTAATAAAAAAGGTGATAGTTAAAAACTACCACCTTTATACTTAGGTCGTTGTAATAAATGTAAAGTAAATCAATCGGAGAATAACCATTTACGACCTAATTGAGCGGAGGTGCAGATTCGAACTACCTCTTCCTAGCTGGACGCCAGGTGTGCAAACATTAC
>Ga0164292_10000299_pt1 | contig 37237 bp, 28 predicted proteins | sample GEODES117metaG_FD_111486 | JGI IMG/M metagenome (GOLD analysis project Ga0164292, IMG submission 111486) | Eutrophic lake water microbial communities from Lake Mendota, Wisconsin, USA - GEODES117 metaG | ecosystem: Environmental > Aquatic > Freshwater > Lake | place: USA: Lake Mendota...
CCGCCTAACCCAAACCTCGCCGCAATGGACTATCAATCGGGCCTTTCAAACAACGACGCTTGTCATCCGGCAAGTCCATGGGGACCGGCATTCGGAGAACCAAATGGTTCGATCCCCTGCCGAAACCAAGCCCAGTTGACTACGAGAATTGGGCAGCCGCGATGATGACGCCCAGCAAACCAGGGCCTCAGGGACAGAGAACTTTGCAAACGTATCAACGATTAACCGGCCCCCGCGTTCACTGTCCGGTCAGTTGGGCTTGTCGCTCAGCAAAACCTCAATCCGCTCGCAAAATCGCCGCTCCTGCTCCGTGTAGGCTTCGCCAGTGGCCGGACCGCTGAAACCAGTGTAGACACCTCGAATCCGGCCTTCGGAATCAACCAAAATTGCAGTGGGGAACGATCGCACCCGGTCCAAAAAAGGAAGCGAGCGACTGGCCAATTCCTTATCCGCCAGCCCGGCAACCAGCAGCGGGTAACTAATCGCATGCCGACGGGCATAAATCTCGACTTGCCCTTTGTCCTGGGGAAAATCTCCGCTCGCCTCAAAGGCCAAGCCCATAACTTTCAAACCGCGGTCGCCATACCTCTTCTGCAACTCACCGAAGAAGACCGCGGCGTCATGGCAGTTTGGACACCAGCTTCCAAACAGGTAAATCAAGCGGGCCCTTCCCACAAACTCCGGATCGTCCAACCGCCTCGGTCGACCTTGTAAATCGGGAAACTGCAAACTGCCCCAATCCACTTCTTCGCGCGCCACGGTCAATTCGAATGCGTCCGGAAGTACGGCTGCTTCGTCACGCTTTCCGACCCACGTCAGGTGACTGTTGGTGCCGGACCAGAAATCACCCTCGATTCGGTCGCCGTCCACCCGGCAATGGAAGAGATAAACGTGAGTCCCATCGAAACACGATAAACGCAATACTCCGTCGCGGACTCCGCCAGCCAGATATCGATAATCTCCGGTCGGTGTCAAAAAGGTACCGACCACCGCCTCGGAGTTTTGACCGGGCTGCGTTGAGTTCCCGGAGTCGACCGCGACAGCGGTGCGATCCCGCCGGAACAAGCCGACGACGGGTTCGTCTGACGATCCGAACTGCACTTGCCACCTGCCCAACCATCGATCTGCCGTCTCAAACTGCCGATCGCGCGGCTCCTCCCGACGGGCCGTAAAACGCATCTGCGCGACCACTCGCCCCGCCTTCTGCCGCGAAAACCTTCCAGCTAGTTCTCGCCCCTCCGCGGTGACCGAGGCCACGATTGACGATTGGAAATGATCAAACCCCAGCCGCAGCTCATTCCCATCCCAATTCACTTGCGAAATTTTAATCGTTTCCGGACCGTTCGTGACGAAGGCCTGCAGTGGCCCAGACTCAGCGGCCAGAATCAGGCCAAATTCGACCGGCCCGCCTCCAGACTCGAGCGAAGCCCGCCAAACGCCGGCAATCTTCTCCGCCGCTACGGCGGTTCCACCCGATTCCTGCGCTGCCATGGAACTACTCAAAATAGTGCCCCAAAGAATCAATACCAACCAAACTCTCAACATCAATGCACCTGCCAAGTCCGGCGAGAGAGGACTCCCACTCACCGTGATGTATCCGCCCGCCGACACGAAATTACCAGCACAATCTTCAAGCCTCTTGATCGCGGGCTCCCGTTTCGTCACCTCGGGCTCTCGGATCTTCATCGCGGGCTCCCGTTATTGCGGGGCAACCAGCAAGCCCTCGGCCGCACAACTGACGGAACTTGTGACCAAAACCAATCCGCGTCTCGCGAATGGTCTTCCAGGCAAGAAAAACCCCAGACTAGACACACAAAAAAAGCAGGCCGAGCTCGACAGCGTCGCCCTCTGGCCTGCCCTGTTCATGCGTTCCGCGGTCTGATGCCAACCCTTCGCCAAGCCTCAGCCAGCCTAGCCTCATCCTGGCTAGCCGAGCGCAACGGTCACTGTCTTGGTTTCCAGATAGGCTTTCAGGCCATCTTCGCCCAACTCACGGCCCTGGCCAGAAATCTTGAACCCGCCGAAGGGAGCGGCGGCATCAAAGACGTCATAGCAATTGACCCAAACGGTGCCTGCCTTGATCTCGGCTGCCAGATTGTGAGCTTTGGCGATGTCCTTGGTCCAAACGGCCGCGGCCAAACCATAAATCGTATTGTTGGCCCGCGCAACGAGGTCCTGTTCATCACGGAATTTGAATACTGACATCACCGGGCCAAAGATCTCGCGTTGAGCGATTTCCATGTTGTCCTGAACGTTGGCAAACAAAGTCGGCTGGATGAAGTAACCCTTGTTTCCAAACCGTTCACCGCCACAAACCAAATCCGCGCCTTCGCGCTTGCCGGCTTCGATCAGCCCCATAATCTTGTCGAACTGGTTGCGATCGACCTGAGGACCTTGTTCCGTTGCCGCATCCAACGGATTACCCAACTTGGTTCGGCGATTCAGTTCGGCCACGCGGTTGACGAACTCATCGTGAATCCGCTCCTCGACAAACACGCGACTGCCGGCACAGCAGCATTGGCCCTGATTAAAGTACAGGCCGAAATGAGCGCCCTTGATGGCGGCGTCCAAATCGCAGTCGGCATAAATGATATTGGGGCTTTTGCCACCCAACTCAAAGGTCATTCGCTTCAAAGTCTCAGCTGCGTTCCGCATGATGATTTGCGCCGTCAGGTGCTCGCCTGTAAACGCAATTTTGTCGACCTCCTTATGGGCGACAATGGCGCCACCGGCAGTTGGTCCGAAACCGGGAATGACGTTGATCACGCCGTCAGGAATCCCGGCTTCCTGAGCCAAAGCGGCCATCTTGAGGCAGGTCAGTGGCGTCTGCTCCGCCGGCTTCATGACAATCGTACAGCCCGCGGCGAGTGCCGGGCCCCACTTCCACGCGGTCATCAGCATCGGGAAGTTCCACGGGATGAACTGCCCGACAACGCCAACCGCCTCTTTCCGGGTGTAGGTGAAGTAGTTGCCGCGCACCGGAATTGTGTAGCCATGGATCTTGTCGGCGAAACCGGCATAGTACCGGAGGCAGTCAATGGTCAGCGGCAAATCGGCAGCTTTGGCATCGCGGTAAGGCTTGCCATTATCCAGCGACTCCAACGCGGCCAGTTCATCCAGATTCTCCTCCAACAAGTCGGCCAGGCGATAAATCAAACGGCCTCGATCGCGGGCGTCCATCTTTTTCCACTCGCGGCTCTCAAAGGCTCGCCGAGCGGCTTTGACTGCATCATCCACGTCAGCCGCATCGCCCTCGGCCACATCTGCAATCTTCTCTTCAGTTGCCGGGTTCACCGTCTCAAAGGTCTTGCCGCTGCGCGCGTCCCGCCATTGGCCATCGATAAACAGTTGGGTGTACTCGACTCGAGGCGCGGGACGAAGAGTCGCCTTATTAGGGGATTCAACCACGGTGGCCATTTGATTTCTCCTGCACAACATGAAGCTTCGTGAACTCACCAAAGATTGCCGCATTCTAATCCTGCGGACAATCCAATTGCAAACTGGCAATCGCTTTGCCCAAACGGCTGTGGCCCCGAATTCAAGGTCAACTCCCTCGATTTCAATCGAGTCTGGCCTCTCAGCGAGCCAGCACAACGCGGCCGCTGTCTCTCTCGAGCTGAACAGCGTCACTCTCCAATTACCACCACGGGCCAACGGCTGAGGGAAGCAACTGCTTCTGCCGCCTCCCTACTGGGTGCGAAGACGAAAGCCTCGTCTGGCCCGAACAGCCGCAAGTCGATATCGCCAAGAACCCGCCATTCCTCTTCACTGGTCCAATCTATCCCCCTTGCGTCACTGCGAGTTCCTGCCCGCTGGAACCAGGCCAAGTCGTTCGGCGGGAGTTGGCGACGCAATCGCTCATCTCCATAAATCACCGGCCTGCCGCCGAGTTCGCTGACGCGGCCGCGGTCCAGACCAATCCCAAAGGGCTCAAAATCCCAGCGGCCCAAATGGGGGCGAAACGTCCGCAATTCCTTCCATTGCTGCAGTGGCCGAGATGTCAGGCTGACGACGGGATGGCCAGTTGAAGTCCAGCGACCACTGGCTGTGATTCTTCCTGTCGTGACAATCTCAAGCAACGTGCGGAGCGGGCTCGCCAGTGGCTCTTCCAATGTTGCCAGCCTCGTCTCCTGTCCGCCGCAGTGTTGCCGCTTCTTCGCGATCTTCTCCAACAACTTCAGGTAGTGCGAGTCAGATTCCGTTCGTCGATTCAGTGGCGGTCGCCGAGTCCAATGAAACAGAAACTTCTCTGGAGCAAGCTCAGATGGCAACTTGATTGGTGACGACGCGGCCGGCGGAACTGTCAGTCCATAATTCGAAGTCAGGCCGTTCCGAGTTGCAATTGGAACTTCGATCGCCCACCGCACAGCCCCTTCGCGGTGCAGTTCCCGAGCCAGTTGTGGACTCGTCAACTCCGGATCGTCAAGTAGACGGACACTCCACTTCTCGTCGCTTGTCTGATTCAATCGACTGCGCAAAGCCGCTTCGATGTTTCCGCCCCGGCGCAACGAAAGAACATGCACTACGGGCGCCAAATGAATCGCCAACCAGTCAGCGGGGGACTTCCGGCTACTGCTCCCCATTTCGGATGAGCTTCCTTGCCCGCGCAGCCAAGACGGCAGGCTCGCCAATGCTGTTTCTGTTTGCGCTGCGACAGCGAATTCAGACCGGTGCATCGAGAAATAGAATAACCTCCAGTATCGCGCGCTGCGGGCAGCGTCAACTTGCCGGTGCAGCCAAGTTCTCGTTGGTAGAGAAGGCATCGGCAACAACTCCAGCAACGGGATCTCCGCCCGCTGGCTGAGCGCTCGTAAGTGCGCGGCCAAGGCAAAACTTCGGGCATAAAGCACCACGACAGGCTTGCTTCGCAGCGAGTCAGCAGTCCGCTCCAGCGCCTCCAGCAACGTTCGGTTTGCCGCCAACTTCTGGCCCAATCTCGAGGAAGCCACGCAATGCCAAGTCCGAGTTGGCAAAGGCTGTGGCATCCAAAAGCCAAACGCGGTTTCTTGCGGTAACTCGCCGACAAACGCCGCAGCCGGAGCTGACCAGGAAAACGCTCCAGGCAACCCGGAGATCGCTTGTGATTCGCCGGCCGGAAAGCTCCTGATGTGCCGCAATGCTTCTTGAAATTGGCTGGCAGAAAGCTTGTTCGACTTGGCTCGAATCGGAGAACGCTGCGAAGTCTTCGGAGAGCGCTGCGAAGCTTGCTGCGTAAAGCGAGAAGCTAGGTTTCCGGACGCGGAGGTTAGAAGATTTGGTGGGCATCCACCTGTTGTGCACTGGCCGAGCGAGTACCGCCCGAAGGAATCTGACATAGGGAAAAGGCCAAAGTTCGAGAATCCACCATCCCTCGAATGCGCTTCGGCTCATTCCCTGAAAGCCTGAGTCCCTTTACTATAGGCACACGACAACCGGGCGCCGACCAGCCCGACCAAAACGGCAACAAGCGACTGCTAGCTGGTTGCATTTAAAACGACCCAGTTGGTTTGGAGGACCAGTCGATGGCTGCAGAGAAGTTGCGGATCGCGGGTGTGCAGATGGATGTTCAGATTGGCGAGATCGGGACCAATCTCGCCCGCATGATCACGCATTGCCGAACGGCCGCCGCAGCCGGCGCCCAGTTGATTGCGTTTCCGGAATGCGCGCTCAGCGGCTACTGCTTCGAATCGTTGGCTGAGGCCCGCGCGTTTGGCTTAAAGGTTGACTCGCCCCAATTCCAGCAGTTGACCGCCATCGCCAAGGAACTCAATACGCATCTCGTGTTCGGCTTTTTGGAACCTGAAGGAGAGCGACTGTACAACTCAGCGGTCTGCCTCGGTCCCGGTGGAGTCGTCGCTCGTTACCGCAAAATTCATTTGCCCTTTTTGGGTGTCGACCGTTTCACCACGCCCGGCGACCAACTCGCGGTGTTCACGCTCCCGGGACACGATCTGCGTGTGGCGATGAACATCTGTTACGACTGTTCATTCCCCGAAGCCGCTCGTGTCCTGATGCTGCAGGGAGCCGACTTGCTGGTCCTGCCGACCAACTGGCCGCCGACATCCGGGTTGACTGCCGATGTGATTCCCAACGCCCGCGCCTTGGAAAACAACATGTATGTGCTCACCGTCAATCGGGTAGGCGAGGAGCGTGGCTTTTCGTTCATCGGCAAAAGCAAGCTTTGCAACCCGGGAGGCGGCACGCTCGCTTTCGCCAATCACGCGAACGAAGAAATCATCTTTGGCGAAGTCGACCCTGCCTGGGCCCGGCGGAAACATCTCGTCAACATTCCGGGGCAGCATGAGGTGCATCGGGTCCGCGACCGGCGCCCTGATTGTTACAGCCTCCTGAGCGAGCCGCGATCGACTTGATTCCCTGCTGCAGTAATCAAGTGGCTCTAGTCACCGTTCACCCGGCGCCCGAGGGAACTCCCGGTCTCATTGCTGTGACCTGGCACCTTATGCCGCACCTCCTGCCGCGCAAGGCGAGGGCCGGTCCAAGCAATGCCTGAACACTTCGAGATTGGCTCGACGCTGATTCTTCGGGAAGCAGATTCGCCTCCCCCGACACTGGACCGCTACAAAGGCGACCATGAGACCGGCGGATTCCGAACAAAGAGTGCCGGCCGGCTACTGATAGAAACCCCGCAGGAACAAGAGCCCATCGGGCCATGAGCCCATCGCGCCACGTGAACGTGAATCAGCAGCTCTAGATTATCAGCTCCAGCGGAGTGCCTAAATATACGAGCGATGGCGCCCCAAGCGCGGCGACACAAAGCGCGGCGACACAAAGCGCGGCGACACAAAGCGTGGCGACAAAGCGTGGCGACCCTGATCTGAGCACCGCTGGGGAGCAAAACGAAGAAGAAAAAAGTGCGGTCGACTGGATTTGAACCAGCACGCCATTGCTGGCACCAGGCCCTCAACCTGGCGCGTCTGCCAATTCCGCCACGACCGCAACTTATTAAATTGGCCGCCTAAGTGTAGATTCTGCCAGCCGTACGTCAAGGCGACCCGGAGGTTGTCCGAAAAATTCGCTCAGGCAACAAAAAAACCGCCTTTGTGGTCAGCAAAGGCGGCGTAAGCGAAAGACGGCGAGAATCGTGGTCCGGTGGCGTTTCGGGTTGCGGCCAACACCCCAAAACGGGCTGGTTCGATTCTAGACCAGTTCCTTGCGGGAACCGATCAGGGTGCGAAGTCGTTCGGCCAACAAGCTGGCGTCGAAAGGCTTCTTGAATGTCTCGTTGATGGCGGAGCGATCAAAGGAGATCGGATTTCCGTCATCGGGCAACAGAGCAATCAGGATGGTCTCACCAAAGTCCGGATTCTTCCGGAGATTCTGGCAGATTTGCAACGCCTCGATCTTGCCAATCGAGAAGTCGGTGATGATGCAGTCGGGGTGGAAGCTTTCGGCTTGAATGCCGGCTTCGAATCCGCTGGCAGCCACCGCCACCTTGAAGCTCTTTTCGGGGGGCAATTCCCGTTTCAAATTTTCAATCAACACCTGATCCTGGGCAACGATCAGCACTTTGGCCATCGCTTCATCTTCCAGGTCACCCAAGGGCATTCCATGTTCCTTGAGGAACTTGATCAGGTATTCCCGTGGAATCCGTCGGTCCTGAGATCCGGGGATCCGGTAGCCCTTAAGGCGACCGGAATCGAACCACTTGCTGACCGTGCGCGGAGCCACTTTACAGATCTTTGCGACCTGTCCAGTAGTGAACACCTTCATCGCAGGCTCTCCATTTGTCATTGACTCGTCTTTCGCTACACATGCCGAACCCAATCGGGAGTTCGGTTGCGTAACCGTCTGCCTAGTGAGCGACCAGCCGCGTTCGGCGAAACCGGTTGGTCGTTCTGGGTCAGGCAAACTAATTCGCTACTACTACACGGCTAAAGAGGCAGACCTACCTCTCGTCGCTGGCATTACCATCGGTTGCGTCATAAAGCGGTTATCGCCGGAAATCACAAGAATCGCTCGGAAGCGAACAATCGTGCTGGCAGAACCCTTACAACCGTTACCATTTGCCAAAACGGACTGAGGTCGGGACTGGAGAGAAATGCGGGATCAGAAGCCGGACGGCAGATTGGGTCAAACCGTGACTGCATGAAATCGGCCCAGCGCCATGTTCGCACTGGACCAGCAAACCCCCCCTTAGCCACTTTTCATTGACCATTTCGACCGGGCGGCAAGTTCCGGTTGCAGATGGTTGAAAAGTGTCTGCTACTAAATTTCGTTAAAACGGTGGTGAGACTTTAAGCTGTTTCAACGTTCGTATCGCTAATTGCCAGCCTGCCAGAAAAGCGGCTGGTGACGGCGGAAAAGGTTTCCTCAAGTCGGAAAAGGTTGCCGGTTAGAGGCCCCAAAGCAGCCTCTGGGAAGCGGGAAAGGGAAAGGCAGGCGTCAACGTAGAGAGCAGCCTGCCGCGGCCGGTCACTAGGAAACACGCAAGCAGTGGCCCCTTGTACCCGCGCGCGAATTCCCGCATTTCGTAAGACTGCGATCAACGGCGGTGTTTTGAACGGCCCTCTAGCAGCGAACCGGGGGCTCGAGCAAAGCCGGCCGAGAGAAACAAGGCGGAGAGCCTCTACACGCAAAAAATCAAACAGATTGGCTCACGGCGTAGACTACAGCTGGTGCCGAACAGCCAGTGCCTGGCACTTTGAAAGTGTACCCAAGAAAGCAGTGAGGCTTATTTCGGCGTCTGCCTCCTCAGGCCAGCGCGTTAAGCCAGCGCGTCAGGCCACCGCGGACTGGTCGCCTTCTCCTACCGGGCGAGCGGACGCCTCTCGCTCCGAGCGTCGCACCGCATCTTCCGAAATCCGCCCATCTTCCGACACATCCTCAAACCGCACACTGACCCGTTTGGAGACGCCCGACTCCTGCATGGTGATGCCATACAGCGTCGTGGCGGCCGTCATCGTCTTTTTGGAATGCGTCACAATTACGAATTTGGTCCAGCCCAAGAAACTTTTGAGCACATCGATAAAGCGACCGACATTTGCCTCATCAAAGGGCGCGTCGACTTCATCCAATACACAAAACGGGCTCGGCCGGAATTGAAAAATGGCCATCAGCAGCGAGACCGCAGTGAGGGCTTTCTCGCCCCCCGAAAGCAGAGAGTTACTGAATTTTGGCTTGCCCGGCGGAGTTGCAATAATCTCGACGCCCGCCTCCAGGACATCGACTCCCTCCTCCAGCACAATATCCGCTTGCCCGCCACCAAACGTCTGACGGAACAGCTTTTGGAAATTGATCCGGATCGCTTCCAGCGTCTCGGTGAACAGCCGACGACTGTCGTTGTTGATCTTATGGATGATCTTGAGTAACGACTCTTTCGCCGTGGACAGGTCTTGGTACTGCTGGTCGAGCAACTGATACCTTTGCTCCAGATCCTCCAATTCAGCCAGAGCCTGCATGTTCACAGCGCCAATCGCGCCGATCTTCTGCCGGAGCTCGGTAATCTCGCGATCGATTTCATCGCGCGACTCGGCTTGCTCCGGAGTCTCTTCGTGGAGCAATTGCTCCACCTCGAGGCCGTAGTCCTCCTGCAATCGCTGCGCCAGCTGCTCGCGCTCCAAGCTCAACTGCCGGGCCCGCACTGAACATTCATTCAGCGTCTCTTCGGCTGAGCGCTGAGCCTGCCGCTGCTGCCGCAATTGCTCGGCGAGTGCCTTCCGCTGTCGATCGACTTCGCTGCGCTCCGCCAAGAGCAAGTTAAGTTGTTCGGCCAACCGCTCCCGCTCGCTTCCCAATTCCTGCAGCTGCGTGGACGCTTGCTCAAGCGACCGTTCCGCTTCGGCCACGGCAGTTGCATCTGCTATCGCCTGGGCACTTAACCGCCCCAATTCGCCCACGCACTCGTCCAAGCTGAATCGCTGGGCGCGGTGCGTCGTTTCAAAAGCCAGCAATTGCTGCTCCGCCTTGGCCAAGGCGACTTTGGCGGAGGTAGCCTGCTGTTCTACGGCTTGTCGCTGACGGGCCAATTCGCTTGAGCGCTTTTGGCCGGCGATCAATTCGTTTTGGCAGTTTTCGGTTTTGCGCTCGACGGAGGACTGCTCACTGCGGTCACGAACGAGTTGCGATTCCAGATCGGCCAGTTGCTTGGCCAGGGATTGCAGTTCCCCCTCAGCCTTGAGTTGCTGCGTCTGCAAAGTGCGGGTCTGGAAATTGACCTGTTCCTGAGCTGCCGCGATTTCATTCAATTCGGCGGTGATCGCCTGATTCTGGCCCAACAGCTTGCGGGCTTCGGCCTGTCGATGTCCCAGTTCCTGCTTGAGTCGACTGACCAGCGCCTCCAAATCTGCAATCTGGGATTTCAGTTCAGCCTGCTCGGCATGCAACGCACGCAACTCGCTGCGGCGGGAGACAATCCCGGCCGCAGCCGATTTGGGCCCAACCACCAGCGTTCCGTCGGATTCGATCACTTCGCCGTCGAGGGTAACATAACGGGCCTGTCCCGGATATTTGGCTTGCAAGCCGCGACCGACTGCGAGGCTGCTGACAATCCAGGTCCCGGCCAGCAACTGGCGGACGAAATCGGCATGGCGTTCCGGCAGTTCCACCAGTTCCAGCACTGGCCCGATCACGTCGGGCTGGTCGGCCAAATCAAGCTGGGGGTCAACCTGCAAGTTTAATCGTTGGTCGGCAGCGATTAAGGTCACCCGTCCGGAAACGGCAAGGCGCCCGGCGGCAAGTTCATCCTGCAGTTGATGGTCCGCCAGCACGACGTATTGGGCAATTTGCCCCAACGCCGCATCAACAAGTGCCGCATGCTGAATGTTGACTTGAACGAAATCGGCGACTAGCCCGAGCACACTCGCCAGCGGCCCTTGGCTTGCCGTGCGTGCTTGCTGCAGGAGTTCCCTTGTTCCGGCCTGAACTCCCTCCAGCCTTTTTTCTAATTCCTCAATCAACTTGGCCCGCTGCGAGACTCCGGCAAAACGGGTTCGCAGTTCGGCCAGGTTCTGCTGCGACTCTCCCAGTTCGGCTTCGAGCGATTCGACGGCCACATTCGCCTGCTCGAGCGCGGAATCGGTTTCCGCCGCCCGCTGTTCGGCCCCCACCTGACGCTGAGTGAGCAACTCGCGCTGCTCCGCCTGCTGGCCGAGCTCGCGCCCCAACTGCTCCAATTCCCTGGCCCAGCGGTCATGTGCCAGCTGGCTGCTCTCTTGTTGGGCGGTCGCCGTGCTGACTCGCAACGCCAGTTCGGCTAATTGAGTCTGCAGCTGCTGCTGTTTCTGCCGCCCCGTTTCGGCTTGTTCCGCACAGGCCCGAGCTTCCTCGGAAAGTTCATTGAGCTGGGCGCTCAGCGATTCCAACTCGCGGTTGGCCTTGGTTGTCGTTTCGGTGGCAGCTTCCAGTTCGCCCTGGGCTGAAGAGACTACTTGCTGGAGTTCATCGCGGCGTTCAGAAAGGCGAGTTACCTGAATGGCCAGTTGCTGCTGTCGCTGCTGGATGTCTGCGCGCCGCTGGCGATTGAGCTCAGCACTCGATTCGGCTTGGGCAATCGCTTCGCGAAGGTTACTCACCTGCTCCTGCAGGCCGGCGACATCAGCAGCCGATGCATCGAGCCGCGTCTCATGTGTCGCGGCTTGAGCCTGCAGGTCGGCGATACTCAACTGCAGTTCTCCGGCAGTCGACTGGAGTTCCCCAAGCTGCGTCTGGTTGGCTGTGATCTTTTCGCTGAATGCGCGATAATCCTTGACCCCGACGTAAGTCCGCAACTGCTGCAGCCGCTGCGTGTACTCGCGGTAGCGGGCCGCTTTCGCCGCTTGCGTTTTAATGGCGCGATAACGACTGCCGACTTCTTCCACGATGTCCGCAAGCCGAGTCAAGTTCGCTTCCACCCGTTCCAGACGCCTCTCGGCTTCGATCTTCTTGGCCTTGAAGCGACTGATTCCAGCGGCTTCCTCGAAGATCGCGCGCCGATCCTTGGCCCCTGCCTGCAGCAGCCGATCCACCTTGCCTTGCTCAATCAGGCTGTAGGCGTCGGTTCCGACCCCGGTTCCCCGAAACAGGTTGCGAATATCTTTCAATCGACAGGGTTGGCCGTTGATCAGGTATTCGCTCTCACCGGAGCGATAGACACGCCGCGTGACATGCACTTCGGGACTGTCGGCCATCAGCCGCCCGTCGGCGTTTTCCAGAATCAACGTTGCCGAGGCAGCTCCTGCGGGCTTGCGGGCATTAGCCCCACTGGAACCTTTAAAAATCACATCCGACATGTCCTTGCCGCGGAGGCTCTTGGCCGACTGTTCACCCAAGACCCATTTGATCGCATCGACAATGTTCGACTTGCCGGAACCATTCGGGCCCACCACAACCGTAATGCCCGGCGGAAATTCAAAGCGGGTTTTATCCGCAAAGCTTTTGAATCCGCTGAGTTCGAGCGCTTTGAGCATTCGATTGGCCCGGGCAAAAACGGTCTGATTAAACGAGAAACAACGAACGAGCGTTACATGCGGTTGCTACCAGCCTCGTCCAAACAGCATCCGGCCATTTGAACCTGGCCCCAGTGGCGTTTACTTGCCTGACCCGGTCGACTGAGGTTCGAGAGGGGCGGGCAGCAAGTCGTCTGCGTCAGACTCCTCCGCACTGGCCTCCCCTGCCCTGTTCTGCGATTCGGGCTCCAAGAGCAACTCCTCAGCGCCAGACTCCGGCTCGTTCTTGCGACCGAAGAGGTTGGGGAGAAATCCTTTCGACTCAGCTTCTGCTTCGACCACTTCAAACTCGTCCGGAACAAATCGCTCTTGATTGATTCGAGGCACAGCGTTGATCGCCACGCGACTGGTCAATTGATTGGCGCGACGGGCCTCCTGCAACAGTTCCACCATCTCCGTGTAGGAGCAATTCAGTGAAGCGAGCTGACGGATGGCGTCGGCCAAATTGGTCGAGCAGACGCGGCGCTCTTCCTGCTGTCCTGTCAGGTAGCGAATCATCAGCAAGCTACCCTTGCCGTCCGCCCGAACTGTCAAGCCATTTTGCACGAAAATGAAATCGTCAGTGAACTGATGTTCCTTTCCAAACAAGGCAACTTCAGGACGCTTGGAGCGGGTCAAATGAACCATGGGCGGTCCACTCGAAGGAATTTCATGAAAGTAGAAGTCATCCGCCAACCATTCGCCCTTGGCCAAGGGGTCGCTGGGTGAACGGGTCTGAAAGGCACGAAAGGCACCGTAGCGAGTCTCGGCCGACTCGACGCTCATCAGCGAAAGCAAGGCCTCGGCGGCTTGTGGAGACTGCGACGCAGCCAAAGCAGTCAGTGCGTGCCAACGCGATTTCGGTGAATTGCTGGCGGCCTCCAGCAAGACGTCAATACCATCCGCTTCACCCAGATAAGACAACGCTTCAGCAGCCTGAAATCGAATCTCGGGATCGGAATTCAGCAGCCCGCGTCGCAACGCCGGGACACCTTCCAACCCAATCGCCTCCAATCGCAACGCAGCATCGCGACAAGTGACCGGCTGGTTCAATTCGCGGTCAAGCTGCTCCAATCGATTGACCCGCAATTGCGGAGGCTCGTCATAAGCAATTTGGGCAATCACCTGAGAGTAGCGACCAATATTCAAGCGGTAGTTCTCTGGAATAGAGAGCTCGATCACTTTATCCGACTTGGGCGTAGCGACTCCCGTGCGGCCATCCCGGGTAATTGTGGTGAAACGATCATTAATCGCTCGCGACATACTGGTCGCCTTGCGAATCGGATTGTCTTCAGTCCGAATCGACAACCCCAGGGTGCGGTCATCGAGTACGACGCCGCCTCCCAAAATCACACCGCGAACCTCATTTTCGGAATCTTTTCGCGGCTCAAACAGGGAATTAACCAATACGCTTCCCCGCCCCTGCGCAGAGACAGAGCCTTTTTTCACCGAGTTGCCCAGCACCACCATCGGCCGCATTCTGGTCTTGAACAAAAAGCCATGCTTGAGACTGGTCGTTTCCAAGCGGGGCTTGGGCGGGAGAATGACTTCGAGGTCAAAGCGGTCCCCTTTCTTGGCGCCAGGCGGAACCAAGCCCTTCACCAACACCATCGAGGTGTCTGGGGAAGAAACCAACGACATCGCATTTTCGATTTCCGGATGCGTTTTCAACTCGTCAATCAGGTAATCGCGCTGCCCCGAGGGTGGCGGGTTGCTGCCCGTGCCTCGAAGTTCGGTGACCAAGCCGACGCCTTCCAGCTTGCCGAAATCGAGCCCCCAAAACGCGGCTACCGCACCGATATACTGGGTCGTCGTGGAAGCAGAGTCGCTGATCGCCGCCAAGCCATTCTTGGAATCCTCGCGCTGCAGGATCGATTGGCATCCAACGGAGGCAATCAAGAGACAGCTGAGACCGGTGACAAGCGCTTTTCGAGAGACCATCCGGACATCCTTGTCGATGGATAATTCGCAGCAGGCAGAGGGAAAACAGGCCCCAGTGCGCGCGTTTGGCCGACAAACCCAAAATCCGCAGCCAACGCCCAATCGGGAGTCAGCACGATAGCTGAGCCCTGCCGGAGCGGCAAGATCAACCCCAACCGCCCGCCAATCTCCCCAGCTGGCCTCGCAGCGAAATTACTCCTCTGCCGCTAAATAGAAACTGCTAGCCCGCGGCAGCAAATGGCAATTCGAACCGAGCCTATCCCCCAGAGAGCTAGCCCTGCCGCGCCGATTCTGAGGCTGGTCGACCGACATATTCTGCCGCGCAGGCAGATCGCTGCTAGCGAACCTTTGGCTTGCCAAGGTCCGGGACAACCGCTCGGGCCAAGTCCCGCACAATCGTCCGGTATTTGCTGTGCTTGATCCGCATGCGCGCGTTCTCCAACCAGGAGTTCCAATGAAAGCGGGCTGGGCGGAGGTCGATTGAGCCGACAAGCACTTCCTCCCAATGCGTTGCAAAGACTTGCTTGAAGTCTTCGTTACCGTATCCAAAGTCAATCGTGCGGTACCCCGCGGCCCCGCTCGCCCGGACCATTCGCAGCAGCAGCTCCAAGCCGGGAGAATATCGCGCATGCGCCCAACTGAAGACCGGATACCAATAATGCAGGATTCCGTTGGCCAGCATCCCAAAGTGCCCGGCGATGCGATGCTCACCCGCCCAAAGGACACTGCACACTCCCTGAAACCTGTCCGTTCGAGTCCGATGCAAGGCCGCTAGCAAGTCTCGACTCCAGGCCGGGGCAAAGAAGTCAGTACAGCCGGTGCGGCGGTACTTTTCACGTTTGGTTGCCAGCACCCAAGCCAGATCATCTTGGTTTGTCGAATTGACATCTAACCTCAATTCGCCGCACTCGCGCAGGAGCTTGCGGGTTTTCTGTGGTTGACGGGCGACCCGCGCCGAACGACGGCGAAGCTGAGCGACGTAGGCTTCCACACCGGCCCCCAATTCGATCCAGGACCGCGAAAGCCGACGATGAAAGGCGAACGGTTCGAACTGAGGCTGAACCGGATGGTGCGAATGGAAATCAAAGCGATCCAAGCCAGCCACGCGGAGAAACGCGCGCGGGTCGAATTCAACCCCGGGGGCCGTAAGAGGGCCGTGATAGTCGTTCAAGGCTCCGCCGATCGGTAGCCCTAACTGAGAATAAGCCCGATGAAACGGCCAAATCCCCACCGCCTCACCGGCATCGCGCAGGACGACGGCCTCCGTTGAGCGGACCATTGCGGCAGCCTGCAAAAACTCCCATGAGTAATAAGGAGAGCCCCACCGGTCCGAACTGGCCTGCAGGCTGCGCCATTCCGACTCGAGCCCAGCAAAGTCAGCGGAACTTTTCCTAAGTTCTAGTTTCCGCAAGCGCGAGGGCCCCCAAAATCAGCTGCCAAATGTTGGTACGAAACCGCCGGTCGCAGCCTCTTCCCCGAAGCACGGCCGCGTCATTTGATTCTATTTGGGGCCCCAATGAGGAGCGCTGCAGAGTTGGGGAATCGCCCCACGCGACATCATTTGCTGAGCGCATTTATGGCAAATTCCGAAAAATCGAAATGTTCATTAAATCCGGCAAGGTCTTCCAATCGATGAACAATACGACGCCACACTCCCCATCCGGGGTCGGCGTTCACTTACCTGCCTGAAAAGGCGTTCTGCCTTTTGCGTGGAAAATATCGGGGGACATCCATGACGCTCACAAAGAGTGCGTGGCGATGTGCGGTTGCAACTCAGCCGGCTCAAACTTCGTCACAGAATTCAAGCCAAAACTTCGGTTGGCAACGGCTCTTGCTGCTGGCTTTGGCGGCCTGTTGCTGCCTGCCAACAACTGGCTGCCTGAATCCCAATCGCCCGCATGCGTTGGGCAATCTGGTCGACGGGATGTACTCCAATTTCCGCGAGCGGGTTTGGGCGCATCGCGCGTTCAACCAGCAGTACGGACATATGCCGCGGAAGTTTCGCGAGCACTTCCGCAAGGGCTATGTCGAGGGCTTTTGTAATGTCTGCAACGGCGGTGACGGCTACATCCCGGCCATGCCACCGAAAGAGTACTGGGGCTATGAATTTCAATCAGCCGATGGCGCCGAGTGCGTCTCCTCCTGGTTCGATGGATATCCCGAGGGCGTCGCCGCAGCCCGCAAGGCGAGCGCCGGCAAAAACGCTGACATGTACATTTCGAACATGATTGAACGAGCTGTACAGCAGGAAAAAAATGGCGTTCGTCTCGCATCTGATGTGAAAATCACCGGTAGCGGTGCCACATCCGGCAACGGCGAAACTGCAAACAGTAAAGCCACAATCGAAGAAGTTGCCCCACCAGCTCCCTCCAGCACTGATGCAAAGCGTGGGACCTCCCAATCTGAGACGAATTCTCCAGCGGCGCTTCTCACGCCCTTGGCACCGCTCAAGCCAGCCGAGCCATCGATGGTTATTGGCCAGGGCGATTTTTGAAACTGAGTGTTGCGGTTGAAAGAGAAGTTAACGAACAAACGCTATTTGGAGATTTCCCTGGCCATGTTGCAACATCAGACCCAAGTTGAAAACGCAGCCAACGCCCGCCGAATCCTTTGTTGTACCGCCTTGCTCTGCAGCTTGGCATTGTCTGGATGCACCGCCATCCTCTCGCCGATCGACTCGATTCCGGCCGAACGTGTGCCGCGACAGTTTTTGGCGGAGCCCCAAGCAGACAAGGTCAACATCGATGTCTCGCGGTTGCGTCAATCCAAACCGGAATTTTATCTGCTCGACAGCGAAGACGTGCTCGGCGTGTTCATCGAAGGCGTTCTCGGTAAATTCGACGAAGCGCCGCCGGTCCAGGTGGCGGAAGAAGGAAGCGACTTGCCACCGGCAATCGGTTTCCCCATCCCGGTCCGTGAAGACGGAACCATCTCGTTGCCGCTGATTAAACCGCTTTCGGTCCGCGGGTTGAATATCCAGCAGGCCGAGCAGTTGATCACCCGGGCCTACCGGGAAGGTGACAATCCGATTCTCAAGGACGACGGCCGCATCCTCGTCACCCTGATGAAGGAACGCACCTATCGCGTGTTTGGTGCGGCAGGACAATCTATTCTCGCAGGCAAATGCCCAATTCGGACGACAATTTGCCAATCAAGTGGTGACCGACCGCTCCGACCGCAGCGGTCGCGGTTTTGTCCTGCAAATGCCCGCTTACAAGAACGACTTGCTCAACGCCCTCGCAGAAACCGGCGGCATGCCCGGTTTAAATGCGAAAAGCGAAGTTCGAATCCTCCGGGGCGACCGAGTCTCAATCGAGAACCGGGATCGCGAAGTAGACGAGTTCTACCGGACCAACGGTCCCGACCAATTTCCGTATGGTGTCGTGCCCCCAGTTGCAGATGAAAGCAATGTCGTAAAAATCCCCACTCGCGTCCGACCGGGTGAGAAACTCAACTTTACGACTGAAGATATCATTTTAAGAGACGGTGATATCGTTTACGTCGACACCCGCGATACCGAGGTTTACTACACTGGCGGTCTGTTGCGAGGCGGGGAATTCCCACTTCCGCGTGACTACGACCTCGATGTCCTCGGCGCGATCTCGATTGCCGGTAACGGAATCGGGGCTGGGCAGGGAGTTGCTCAAGGAAACTTCCTCAGCGGTGGTGCCACTGTACCGGCTACCGAGCTGATATTGCTTCGTAAGCTCCCAGGGAATCGGCAAATCGCCATCCGTGTCGACGTTACAAACGCGATCAACAACCCACAGGCCCGGTTGTTAGTCAAGCCGATGGATACCCTCATCCTGCGTTACAAACCGCAAGAAGAACTGGCCAACTTCTCGATTGCCGCGTTCTTTACGTACGGCATCAGGGCACTCTTCCAATAAGAAGCAAGGCTTTAAACTCAAAGTTCACCAGAGTCGCCGGGAGCAAAACTCACGGCGATTTTGTTTTCCATATGGGAAACGTCGGCCCAGCGACGGCCACCCCACCCCAGGCTATCCTGTCCGGCGTCGCTTAAACCACTTGAAGGTAGACGCCGTCGTCTTGCCTTGCCGCCCTTCCTGCCCAGGTTTGGTTGTCGCTCCGCAGCCGAAACGGTACGATCGCCAGACATAGTCAAGTTTGTGTTCATCAATCGCAGGGCCAGATGCATGTCGCCAGCTGAATCGATCGATTTGCAGCAATTCATCCGCAACGTACCCGACTTTCCCAAACCGGGAATTTTGTTCAAGGACATCACTCCCCTGCTGTCGAGTCCAGCGGCCTACCGGGCAGCGATCAACCAGATGGCCGAACAGTACCGGCCGCTGAATATTGATGTGATTGCCGCAGCTGAAGCTCGCGGCTTTCTCTTCGCCGCACCGCTGGCTTTGCAACTCGGCGTCAGTTTCGTACCGATTCGGAAACCAGGCAAACTCCCCTATCGCACTCGCTCCTTCAGCTATCAGCTCGAGTATGGCTCCGACACGCTGGAAATGCATGTTGACGGCATCGAACCGGGCCAGCGAGTTCTGGTAGTTGATGATTTGCTGGCCACTGGCGGCACCGTCGAAGCCTGCTGCCGAATGATTGAACAGTGCAATGCAGAGATTGTGGGCTGTTGCTTTCTGATCGAGTTGGCTTTCCTCGAAGGAGCCAAACGACTCGCTCCCTATCCGGTTTACAGTGTGATTCGTTACGATTGATGCTCTGTGCTTCCGTCCCGGTTACTTCGGCAACGCCTGCACCACCGCGGAACTCGGAATAACGGCCCTCCCAACCTCGATTGACCCAGAAAAGGTTAACTGCAATGACCACTGCAACGCCGGGACAATTGGCGACCCTGACGACAATTCTTGATGGCTTGATGCGCCGCTATACGGAACGGGTACCGGATGTCGGGCGCGTGATCGCATGCATGGTGCGTGATGGCCTGATTGCCCGCGCCAGCGACATCGAAAATGATCACATCGCCTTTCGGACCATGGGTGTGCCTCAATTGGGCATCCGATCATTGGAGAAGGTCTTTTTGCATTGCGGCTTTGAGCGACGCGACGCCTACAAGTTTGAAGGCAAAAAACTCGACGCCTTTTGGTACTCGCCGCCACAACCCAATTTTCCAAGAATCTTCATTAGCGAACTCCGTGTCGCCGACCTTTCCGCAGAGGCACAAGGCATTATTCGCTCCTATACCGATGAAGTTCGATCCGATCCAGTCGACCAACTCAACCTCGACGACGGCTTGGCCGTGGACGACTTTCTTCATCGGCCACTCTGGCGCACTCCGACTTGGAGCGATTACAAGCGACTCGCTGAGGAGAGCGAATACGCCGCTTGGGTGATTTACAATCGTTACTATCTCAACCACTTCACCGTCAGCGTCCACAATCTGCCAACCGGCTACAACACGATCGCTGAATACAACACTTACCTGGAGAATAACAATTTCAAACTCAACAATGCCGGCGGAAAGGCCAAGACCAGCCCCGACGGCTTGCTGATCCAGAGTTCAACAGTTGCGGAAATGGTCGCTGCCGAGTTCTCGGACGGAGCCGGGGGCACCGTCAACCAGCAGATCTCGGGCTCCTATGTCGAGTTTGCCGAACGCCGTGTTCTCCCCCAATTCGCAAACCTTCCCGCAAGCTCAATTCGGCGCGAACATCGCCGCGATGGCTTCGAAGCCAATAACGCCGACAAGATTTTCGAAAGTACCTACAGCACCCAAACAGATCGCCGCTGATCCCGCCATCGAGCGTGTAAACGGTGCGATTGGCGTGCTAAGGTGAAAGTCCTGCAGGTTCGCAGGGCGGATGCCCCGAGTTCACTTTGAGAGCGATCCGCGGGCGACCTGTTTGAGCAAGGGTGAGCGGCTTGAGCCTGCAATTTTTGTGAATCCAAACTGCTCCAGATGAATGACGGGCCCCGTGCTGCCAAAGAGAGCCGGCGGTTCGCCAAGCCCAGCGGCGATTTTCCCAGCTAATTCGGGCCGGCTTGGCTTCTGTTATCCGCCCTTACCAACCCCGGTTAATCGGAAACATCCACTCGGCTTGTCACGGTTACCCGCTCATGTCGCTCCCCCCATCCAACACAACGTTCACTGAATCCAAGTTCACTGAATCCAATCCAACGTTGCCTGACGCGGCTTTCAGTGGTACTCCGGCCAACCGCCCCGTCGATTGGTCTTCCTCCGTGAACGAGCTGCGGGAAACCAAACCGGCAGCGACTGCTTTACGAAATGCCGGCAATTACGTCCCGGAAGCGCACATCTTGGAAACTTGGGAAGTTGAGGTCTTCTTCGATGGCGATTGCCCGCTTTGCCGACGGGAAATCAATTGGCTGAGAAAGCGCGATCGGCAACACAAAGTGCAGTTTACCGACATCGCCGCCGATGATTTCGACCCCTTGCCGCTCGGCAAATCGCACTCCGAATTGATGGCCCGCATTCACGGACGGCTTCCCTCCGGCGAATGGATCGAAGGAGTCGAGGTTTTCCGGCGACTCTACTCGGCCGTCGGCTTTGGTTGGCTTGTCGCCCCAACCCGACTGCCAGGCATCCGCGGCACTCTCGATTTGGGCTATCGGGTGTTTGCTCGTTATCGATTACGTTTGACCGGCCGCTGCTCTGCGGACTCCTGTGGCCCGCACCGCAGCTGAACCGCTCGAAGATACAATCGCTCCGACTGCTGCGCCGAATTCAACCCTGTTGCTGGCGGTCGAGTCAAACGCGGCCAAAAGCAACCACACAAACGTCATCGTTCTGCGGCGCACCGGACTGATGAGCCTTGGCTGCTTGCCAAACCGCCTTGCCAATCGCCTCCGGAGTAGGATTGGGACTCAATTCCGCCTCGCTGGCGACACGCTCCAGCGTAAACTGATCGCCAAGGGCATTGAGTGCTTCGTTGACTCCGTCGGTGAAAAGCAAAATCACTTCGCCTGGCTGCAGCGTTAAGGTCTCGGACGCATACCGCGCCGACTCTGAAATCCCCAGTGGCAATCCCCGGGCGGCTTGGGATAGCCAGCGTGACCCACCCTTGGGGAGACGCAAGAGCGGCGGTAAATGCCCCGCATTGGCCAAAGTCACCTCGTGCTTGGCCGTGTCGAGGTAAAGCAGCAGCAAGGTGACAAAGCGGTCCATATTCAAGCCGTTCAAGCTGCGATTGATTTGCTCAAGGGCCGCAACCGGTTCGGGGTTCAGGGCGCAGGCAAACCGCGTATCAGCCGCAATTTTGGCCATTAACAACGCTGCGGCAATTCCGTGGCCCACCACGTCTGCCACGACAATTACCCAAGTCTGCTCATTTAGCCGGAAGTAGTCGTAATAATCTCCGCCCACGTGGCTTGCCGGGCGGTACCACGAATAAAAGTCATAGCCGAAAACCTGCGGCTCAGCTTGTGGCAGGAATCGTAATTGGACCTCTTGGGCAAGTCTTAGATCCTGTTCCAACTGCCGATTCTCCTCCACGCGACGGAAGAGTTCCAGTTTCTGCAAGGCCAAGCTCGCCTGCATGGCCACGGTGGCGAGCACTTCCAAATCATCCTTGTCAAAAGCGACCGTACTGCGGAGGGTATCCAATTGAATTGCGCCAACCGCGTTCCCAGCCGAATCCACCAGCGGAGCGCACATCAGGGAGCGAATCCGAAAGTCGACAATGCTCTGACTGAGATCGAATCGTTCATCATTGGCCGCATCGGTGGAAAGGATAGCCGTTTTGGTCTGGAGCACGGAGCGGATGATCGTGCGGCTGATGCGGACTCGCTCGGCGTCGCCGGGCCGGCGGGTCTCCATCAAATGCGGAGCGATTTCACCGGTTTCATTGACCATCGCAACAAATCCGCGATCGGATTCGCCGAACAGTTCAAACAGTGTCTCCAAAACCCGCTTCAGGATTTGCTCCCGGTCCCAAGCCGAACTCAAGGCCTCCGTAATCGCGGAAATCGCCTGCAATTTTTCTTTCAGGTCACCAGTCGTATCCCTCAACGTGTCGCCCGAGGGCAGGTCAATCTGCCCCATAATCGTGCTACTGCTCTGACGTTCCAACTCATCCGTAAAAAAGAAGCTACTTCGCAAATGGGAGGGCGGGGCTTCCACGCGGGTGGTCAACGGCCGATCTTGAGAGCCATCCTCCAAAAGAAAATGGAATACGACATCGCAAATCCTGACCTCGGCTCCATCAAACAGCCGGATTTTTCCCTGGATCTCGCTGCCGTTGACGAGCGTACCATTGCGGCTATTCAGATCTTCGGCGTAGTAATGCCCATCGACAAAGGAGATGGCCGCATGCCGCCGACTGACCGAATTTTCGTCGAGCACAATCTCACAGTCGGGATGCCTGCCGATGGTGATCGTCGCCTCTTTCAGCTGGGTTCGCTTGCACGACGCAGAGTTATCATTGGTCAGCAGATAAGGCATAAAAATCGCTTTATGAAGGAAACGCTGCAGATCGTCGACTGAGCCTTGAGGCCTTCGTCACCGGCGGGGAGAACCGGAGCGGCCTCGCCACCTACTCCGATAATAGCAAATCGCAACTGGACCAAAGCCCCCCTTTAAAATTCCCGCGAACGAGTTGAGGCCGAGGAACAGGCAAGCCAAACGCAGCGATTCGGGCCGTGGGAGAGTCTTGCCGAAAAGCGTTCTTGACTAAAAATCGCCCCTGTCTTACTCTTTTAGCTCCGTCTTCGACGGGTTCACTCGGGACTGGTGTAACGGTAGCACGAAAGATTCTGACTCTTTTAGTTGGGGTTCAAATCCCTAGTCCCGAACTTGAACAAAGCCGCACTTTTAAACGAGTGCGGCTTTTTTTGTGCGCTGACTTTTGCTCGGTGCATTCTCTCGCATTGGCCTTCAGGGGCTGAGTACCTGCGAGCAGCTGCCTCCACCCAGCATGCGATCCCCCCGCCTCAGCAACCCAACTCAGCACCCCCACCCCATCAGCATTGCCCCCCGCACTATTGCCCCCGGGGCGACGCGGTGTTGTGCTCAAGCGAAGTTCTGCGAAAGCCAGTCCGGGTCAACGCCCATGACCGCAGCCACATATTCGTGTTCGCTCGGATAATCAGAACGGCGAACATCGCAATCGTATCGCAGCTCCCGCAAAGCCGCCTCTGCCCGCTCTACTGACAGCCGGCGGGCCAATTGCTTGAGAAAGACGTGAAAGTCCTCGTCCTTGAGTGCCTCTTCAAACGTCGGCCAGCGACGGACCATGTGCCCCTGGTTATTTCGCAAAATCAACTCGCGGCAAAAGCCGGCGACCGCGGGCATCTTCAATAACCCGGCGCACCCCCCGGCCAGAACCAATGCCCGATCCCGGTCAGGCATTTGCAGGTGCTTTTCATACGCCTGAGCCAACCGCAGATACAGCACGAGTTCGGTAAGCAGATTCGAACTCATTGCAACCTGAAAACTCAACCGAAAATGGAAACTGCCGCGCCCCTCTCAACTCATCCATCAGTACCCCTATCATGACTGCAAATCCGCAAGGCAACAAGAACCGACTCCCGCGTCTCAACACCCGCCGAGGTTCTTCCAATCCTTACAGCCCTCACTCCCCTGCACTTTCCGCCCAGCCAACGCGTTTCCCTGGCCTCGACACTTGCAGCGGCCCAGGAGGGAAAGTGATGGCTAGAATATCGGCGGCAATTAACCGGCGGTAGACTTGAAGCAACATGCGCTCCAACCGCAACTTCCGCTTTGCCCCCAATCTACCCTTCAACCTCCAACAATTCGCTCCGCTTCCGAGGTCGCTCGCGTGTCCCTCTCATCCGACCAACTTTGGCTCCTGAGCACGGCCGCGGAAACACACCTGGGGCTGGCTTGGCAACAACTCGCTGAAAACCAGAACATTCTGAAGATCGTACAGCGATTGCGCAAGACTCTCTCTCCAACCCAGGCAGCTCTAACGATGGAGTTGGCGCAGTTACGCCTTCGAGCCAAAGACAAGTTCGGGCTGGCTGAGCAGATGTTCCTGACCACTCGGGGATACGAGCAGTCGACGTCCGACTTGCTGGCGGCATACAAGGCTCAGTTACTTCCCCCCGGCCAGCGCTTGCTCGATCTCTGCTGTGGAATCGGCGGCGACCTCTCGGGGTTTGCCCGCACTCATGAAGCTACCGGCATCGACCTCGACCCGCTGCTTTGCGAATACGCCCGTCGCAATGCCGCGCTCCGGTCCACCACGCCAGTCCAGGTTCAATGCCAATCCGCTGTGGAGGTCTCGTGGGCCGGTTACGACTTCATTCATGTCGACCCTGATCGGCGGAGCGAACAACATCGCACCACCGACTGCCGCTTCATCCAGCCGCCCTTAAGCCAGTTGCTTGCCAAGGCTGGTGAAATACCTTTAGTGATCAAACTCGCACCGGCAACCCGCCTTCCCGATGAACTCAAGCCATTGGCCCATCGTCAATGGCTAGGCGAACATCGCGAATGCAAACAACAACTCGTCTGGCTAAATACGAGGGGGCGACAGCCACTGGGTCGGAAGTCGGCTACCTTGGTCTTGAAGGACGGGACTTCGGTAACGGTAACGCAAACGCGGTTTGATGGTGCGGTCGCTCTACGGCACCTTAATGCCCCTCCGGAACCCGGCAGCGTCATTCTGGAGCCGCACGCGGTGGTGCTCGCCGCCCGGCTGGTCGACAGCCTGGCCGCCGATTTCGGGCTGAAGCGGATCACGCCTGGGCTGGCTTACCTCTCCGGTGAACACCCAGTCGACTCGCCGCTATTGTCCAGCTTTCGAATCCTGTCAGTCTGCCCAGCCGAAACTCGCCAGGTCACGGGTGAATTGCGGGCGCTTGGGGCCGGAGTAATGGAGTGGAAAAAACGCGGCGTCGAATTGCAACTCTTTGAAGAACTGCAGCGGATTCGTACGAAAGGCGATCGACCGCTCGTCGCGTTACTGCTGCCCCACGAAGAACGGAACCTTTGCCTCATTGCCGAACGGATTGCGCGGCAACCTCGGCCGAATTCCAATCCAGCAATTGGGGGCTGACGGTCGTCTCAAGCAGCCATGCAATTGGGTCCTCCCAATCAGATTCTGGACCAGGTACTGCCAACAATTCAGAGCTCGCTCCTGAACAAAGCTCTCCCCAGCGTCCAGCCTGCCCCAATGCCTCGGCCGCGGCCAAGCTCCCCATCGCCAAGACATGTTCCACCGGCAATTCCGGGTAAAGCTGGTGGATCAGACGCAACTCGGCCAGCAGGTCAAGGTCCGGAGTCGATGCTCGTGAGTCGGTCCCCACGACCACGCGCACCCCGGCGGCGAGCAATTCCGGAAGCGGGTAGCGCGCGTGTCCAAAGTGCTGATGGGTTCGCGGGCAATAGACCAAACTCATTCTTTGGCGATGCCGAGCCAAAACTTCCCACTCGGGAGGCGTGAGGTAATTACCGTGTACTACCAACACACGTTCCAAGCGAGCCAATTGCTCCAGCAACTGGCGAAGTTCGGGCCGCCACTGATCCGCCTCCGGGACTCCTAACCGTTCCTGTAATTGGGTGAATCCGTTATTAGCTCCACCCAGCCAATCCATTTCCTCACGGGTTTCTGCTACGTGCATTGCAACCGGTAATCCTTGCTCCTGCGCCAACTGGCACAAACCAGTAAACAGCTGCTGGCTGAGCGAGTAAGGCGCGTGCGGACTCATTCCGACGATCGTTTTACCGCCTTGCCACTCAGCCAGTCGATGGACGACTGCGTCGAGCCGTTCTTGGGCTTGGCTGGGAAGCACCCCCAACTGTTCCAGAAATGCAATGACGCGAGGCTCGGTTCCATACCCCGCCTCCGGCCACGGCGAGGACGCGATTTCTCCCACCAGTCCGGTCCCTCGCGCGCGACATTCGGCCAGGCCCGAGATAATCGCCTCGTGTTGTGCGCGCCCCGGCGCCTGTCCTCCCAAGTCCCGGGCCTGCCGCCACTTTATCACCTCACGAACCCAACTTGGGAATCCTCCTTCGGCCGGAAAGGGGAAGGGTAAACGGCTGAACTCCAAATGGGTGTGTGCGTTCACCAATCGGGGCATGAGCAGGCATTGGCCCAAGTTGTGCACAACCGGACCGCATGGCTCATCCACCGAGATCGCCAATAAGCGATCCGGAGCTAAAGTGACATGGCCCCATGGAATCGGCGGACCATTGAGAGGCAGGACCCAACGGGCCTTCAGAGTGATTGGTTTGGAATTTGGCATGCGGCCAATTATCCGCCGCGAAGCCCCGACGCCGCAAGACTCGGGACCGGTTCCAACTCAGCGTTCTCTTTGGCCTCGGTATGTTGGCGCGGTTGAGTGACGCGGAACAGCCAACCTAACAGTCCCACTCCCACCAACAGCAACAGTAAACCTGGCAGCAAGCGGTAGGCGACAACTCCCTGCTCCGTCTCGTAAACCAGCCAACGGAACACACCCCATCCGCCATAACTGACTTCACCCAGCAAGATGCTCATCGAATTGTGAACTGCATGATAGGCCAGCGCGGGCAAAATGCTGCCCGTCCGCCAGGCAACCACACCGAGGATGCAACCGGAAACAAACGCCAATACCGACTGCTGGAAGACAGCATGGGCGAGGGCGAAAAAGAAGCTGCTCAGCGCAATGGCGGCTATCGGCGACTTCATCCTCTGAAAACCGGACAGGATAAATCCGCGGAAAGCCAACTCCTCGAAAATCGCAGGCACAACGGCCAGGATTAGCATAATCGCCGGCAATGAGGGAGCACTCGCCAAGATCCGCCCCAGCACTTCCTGGAGCTGCTGAACTGATTGATTCATCGGGTAGACATTCATCACAGCTGCACTGAGCCAAGTGTTAAGTGGACTGAGGCAGATTGCCATGAGCATCGCCGCCGCAACCAGCGAGGGGCGACAGAGCCGCAGTTTGAGCGACCAATCCGGCCGCCGAGTCAACATCATCGCCATCAACACCGCTGGCATCAAAACGGTCGCTAACAAAACAATCACGGTTTGCCCAGCGAATCCGCTGAACGTCGCGGGAAGTCCAACCGCGAATCCGGCGAAGAACTTGACCAACAGGATGGTCACCGCACAAAGCAATGCTTGTCCAACCGTCGGCAGATCCTGTCGTTGCAGGAACGTCCCCGCAACCCAGCGCCGTAGGCTGAAGCGCTCACTCGCTCGGAACAGCACCGTTTCACTATTGAATTGCGTGACGACCCAGCGAATGGCCAACCAGCATCCAGCAAAGGTGACCAAACAGACGGGCGCGAAGAACTGTCCCGCATTGCCGTAGTCTCCCTCGATCAGGGCGCGAAGCAGGAGGATCAAACCCGTCACTGGCAACAAGCTCGTCCCAAGTTCCAGCCGGGTTGCCGGAAACAACGGGATCGCCATCAAGGGCAAACAGATCATTATCAGCGGCACGAGGTAGTATTGCCCCTCCTTGCTGCTGCGGGCGAACGCGGCAGCGGCGAGGGACAGCGCCGAGAACAAGGCTGCCGTCGGCGCCATTGCCAGAATCAGCCAGAGAAAACTCTGTGTCGGTGGCAATTCCATTCCGCCCAGAGGACTGAGCGCTCCAGCGCCAGCACTCCCCGAGACCACGAAGAAGGAGGTGATCCCCACGCTGAGCAAATTCAACAAGCATGTTGCAAAACTGAAGATCATCACCGTCAGCAGTTTCCCGATCGCAATCTCACCACGGCTGGCCGGACTACTCAGCAGGGTCTCAAACGTCCCCCGCTCTTTCTCGCCCGCACATAAGTCGACCGCCGGATAGAACGCCCCAGTGAGCGACCAAACCATGATCAACAGCGGAAGGATCCGCGACCAAGCTGCTACCCGCTTGCCATGCTGGTCAGAAATATCGGCACTTCGGAGGGCAAACGGCTCTACCAACCGGGGAGAAAGACCTGCTTGCCGCAGCGACTCGTTCCTCACGGCCAATTTCCAACGTTCGGCCACCTGAAGAAATCGCTCAGCCGCAACACGGGAACGATCTGACGACGTATTCAGAAAGAGATAAATTCCAGGAATTCCCTCGCTAACCCTACCGCGACCATCGCCCGTGGCGGTAACCGGTTTGGGGATCAAGACCGCCAGATCACTGCCATGCCTCCGCAGTTCCTGCTGGATGTAGGCGTTGACCAATGTTTGGGATTCCGCACCAGCCGAATCGCGTTTGAATTCGCCGACCAACCGCTGAAACTCCGCGTCGCTCTCGTCGGAGAGACAAATACTCAGCAGGCCACGTTGCTCCGGATTGAGCCAGGCCGAAGCGATCTCGGATCCTTCCAGAAACGATGGTTCCGCCAACAGATTTTGCTGGCCCACAATCCAGACCCGGGTCGGATGTTCACGGAAGAATTGGGTGATCTGCAACAGCGAGATCCCCATCATCGGATAAAGCAACAGCGGTAACACGACGACCGTAAATAAGGTTCGGCGATCGCGCAACTGGTCCCGCAATTCGCGGCCCAGAATCAACCCCACATTGGTCCAGTTCATCAGTTTGCCCCCGCCGCGGCCTGCTCTTCACTGGCCGCAATCAAGTCAAAGAAAATCTCCTCCAAATCGCGGCCTTGAGTATCCCGCATCAACTCCTCCAGCGGAGCCTGAATGAGAATTCGTCCTCGGCTCATGATGGCAACTTCATCGCACAACCGCCGCACCTCGGACATAATGTGCGATGAATAAATAATGCACTTCCCCTGGTCGCGCAACATTTCAATAGTGCGAAAAACCTCCCGCGCGGCGAGAATATCCAGCCCCGCAGTCGCCTCGTCAAAAATCAGGACGGGGGGATCATGAACCAGTGCCCGGGCGATGGAGACCTTCTGCCTCATCCCGGTCGACATTCGACTGCCCAACGTCTGGCGAAAGTCGTTCATTTGAAAACGCTCGAACAACTGGTCCATCCGCACGTGTAACGCTTCCGGGCTGATGCCATTCAGCCGACCAAACAGATAAACCATCTCCCAAGCTGTCATGCGATCGTAAATCGCCGTATTCAAGGAAACAAAGCCGATCTGTCGGCGAATCTGCTCCGGCTCGCTCAGGACATCGTGACCGTTGATCAATGCCACTCCAGAGGTTGGCTTGAGCACCGTGCTCAAAATTCGCAGCGCCGTTGTCTTTCCGGCCCCGTTAGGTCCCAACAAACCGAACACTTGCCCCGGCATGACATCAAAGCTGATCCCGGCCAAGGCCACGTGCTCGGTCTCGTGGCAATGCAGGTAGGTTTTGGTTAAGCGGCGGACATGAATCATGGAGGATGGTACCGCTGGATTAGGGGCGCGGGAATTTCTCGGTGAAGCTTAGGTCACGATGGCCGGGGTGCCGGAGAAACCTGAGAGCAGTGGGCCGGTTGTAACGATTTTGCACCCTGCGCCCCCCCCGCCCCCGGATACCTCAACCTTTCCGCCAAGCCTGGCGAAGCTGGCAAAGCGTTGCCGGACGATATAGAGGGAGAATTACTCCGGGCCATCAGCTCCGACGGTTCTCAGGTCATCTCTCTCCGTGCAGTGACTTAAGGTGACCGTTCGCGTGGCTTTTGCCCCGCTCCCGCCAAGCTCGAACTCATCATTCCCCAACTTCGCTGGGACTCGGACTTTTCACCCGAGAGTAACATGACCTTTGATTTCATTCGCGCCAGCTTTCCGGAAGCGTTCTCTACTGGGAATCAGGAGACACCCACTCCCGTTAAAGTCGGGCCCCAGCAATTCGTCCCGCGAAAACCGGAATCGCTCGCCGAGGCAGGGATCGAACCACGCGATCTTCAGCCGCTTGTCGTCCGTTACCTCTATCAACACGGCAAGCAATCAGGGCTGGCGGTCAGTCGCCAACTCAGGCTCCCCTTGAATCTTGTTGAGCCGACTCTGCATCAACTTCGATCCGAGCAACTGCTCTTTCCCAAAGGTGCCGCTGCGGGAAATGACTTTGTTTACGAAATCACCCCTCGTGGTATCGAAAAGGCTCAGCTCGATCTAGGACTGAGTACCTACTGTGGGGCGGCACCGGTCTCAATCGACCAGTACACCAATTCGGTCTTTCGCCAATCGCTGAGAAATCACCGAATCAAGCTGCCTCAGATGATCAAGGCCCTAGCTGATTACTCCGTCTCGAACCTGCTGCTCAGCCAACTCGGCCAGGCGGTCAATTCCGGCAAGACTCTGCTGCTCTACGGGCCCCCAGGCAACGGCAAAAGCGTACTGTCGAAGCAATTGCTCAAGGCGGTTCAAACGAACATCTGGATTCCGCGCGTATTGTCGATCGGAACCGAAATCATTCGCGTCTTCGATCCTTCGATTCACCAGGAACTGCCATTCGACCAAAGCCAAAGTCTCCCGCCAGGCTTCGAAATCGATCATCGCTGGGTCTACATCCAGCGTCCAACAATAGTTGCCGGCGGCGAGTTGGAACTCGAACATTTGGAAGTCACGCAAAACCCGATCACCCGAATTCTCGAAGCGCCGATTCAGGTCAAAAGCAATTGCGGCTGTCTCGTGATCGACGACTTCGGCCGCCAGCGAGTCGGGATACATGAACTGCTCAATCGCTGGATTGTGCCTATGGATACAGGCTACGACTACATCGGCCTTCCCTCAGGTAGACAGATCAAGTTGCCGTTCGACCAACTGCTGGTCTTTTCCACCAACTTCACGCCCAGCAAATTGACGGACGAGGCCTTCCTCCGCCGAATCCCCTACAAAATCGAAGTCAACAATCCAACTGTAGAAGAGTTTCGCGAACTGTTTCTTGATCGAGCTGCCAAATTCGGAGTCGCCTTGGAGCCGGGAATCGTTGACTACTTGATTGAACGGCACTTCACGCAAAAAGGGAGGGAGTTGAGATTCTGCCACGCCGAGGACTTGCTCAATCAAGCCCGCGACTACTGCAGTTTCCACGACCAGCAGTTGATTTTCGACCGAACAGTCGCCGACATCGCTGCCCTCAATTACTTCAGCCAGGCCTAGCGATTTCAGTCAGGTACAGTCAGCTCAATCAAGCGTTGTCAACTCAGCCACCTAAAGCGTTTGGTTCCCGACCGCACCGACTTTGGAACGTACAACTTTCGCAAAGTGCGTTTTTAACTCTCCGGTCCGGCTCCTCCCAAACATGTATTTCACCGGGAGCAGCCGATGTCGACGGGGGCTTAACGCCCAGGCTGGGCAACCCGAAAGCTGCGCTGGTCAGTATATTCCTTGCCCGCCATGTCGACCGTGCGCACGCGCAACAGGTGGGTACCCGATTGTAGTCCCGCGGGCAACTCACCCGCCCAGAGGTGACTGGAAATGGTCGGCTTCGTCAATTTGGGACTGGGCGGCGGTTGCTGCTGCTGTTCGGCATCCCACAATGCTTGAAACAAGGGGTCCGTTTCCTGGACCTGTTGGCATTCGGCCCACGCTCCGCCATCGATCGAGTACCAGACCTGAGAGCGGCTGGAGCCATCATACACATTGACCGTAAAACGCGTCGCTTGCTCGGCGGGAACTTCGTTGCCCAGCTCGATCCGCATCTGCCGTCCCCGATCGTTCCCCGCCCCAAAAAACTCGAGACTGTATTTCTGCCCGTCGAAAGTCAGCACTGAATAGCCATTGGGCGCTCCGTCCGACATCATCGCGTGGGGAATGCCGCGCTCATCCTTGAGACCTGACCACCAACTCCCACAGACCGTCACGTTAATGATGTGATGGTGCGGCTGCTTTCCTTTCCATCCCTGCTGCTCGCCGAGAAACAGGTGTTGATGGTAATGCTGGTGAGCGGAAATCGACAGCGAAAACGGACGCTGCTCAATCAGGCGAAACAAAGCCTGATGATCGCCAGTGAGATTCAGCGGCACGTGCATGAGCAGCGCGACCATTTGATCCTGTGGAATCGCCTCCAAGTCTCGCTGCACCCAACGGAGTTGCGCCTCACCAAATCCGCCCTTGAATCCAAACTTGCCTTCCGGCGTCGGGACGTAATCGATGTTATCGAGCACAACAAAATGGACTTTACCGTAATCGAAAGAGTAATAGCTCGGGCCGAAGTGACGCTCAAAAGTCTCGTTGATGTACTGCCGGCTGGTTGCATCGAAGTTGGCATCGTGATTTCCAAAAACGTTGTACCACGGGACCCCGATCAACCCGATGACCTCAGTCAGCGGCCCAATAACATTCAAATCATCAAAGGCGATATCGCCTAAGGTAACACCGAACGCCGCCGACGTTTTGCAGGCGTCTGCAACAACATCGTGGGCAATGTAGTCGACCTCAGTCAGGTTTCGCGGCTGGGTATCACCGAACAAAATCATCCGGAAAACATCCGGTTCCTGCTGTTGAGTTAGCGGGAAATCAATTGACTGCGGCAACGGTCCCGTCGGGGCAACACCAGCGAACCGCAACTGCGGACTTCCTCCGGGCCGATGCAAGTAATAAAACTGCGGCAGCTGATTGGGGCCGAGCCGAGTTCGGTACCCCGTCGGCTTGATCACAAATACCTGGCCTTCGTCGCCAATTGGCAACTCATACCGCCCCTGCTCGTCCGTGTTCACGATTTCTGAACCGTTTGAGACCCGGACCCCAGCCAATGGCTCGTCGCCGGCATCTCGGCGTCCATCGGCATTCCGGTCGTGAAACACGACGCCGCGGGCCAGCCCGACAGATGACGGTGCAGCAGAAGTCGGTGCAACCGCCGACAGCTCCACCTTTCCGCCTTTGGCTTCAGATTCCACGGCTGCCGGCCGATCCGTCGTCGGCGCTGTTGCCTGAGCCATAAGCGTGGCACTTGGCAAAAACCAAATCGGAGCCGCCAAAATCCCCAACCACCAGCGGCTCGCTGTGCCCCGCAAAGTCATTTCGTTCATGCTTCCACTCCCGAGCGACAATTCCAAAACGCCTACGATAGACCCAGCCGATATCAGCTGCAACGGCGTTGTCCCAGTCGGCTAGAGTTTCTCCCCCTTTACGGCGAACGAGGCGATCAAAACTCAATTGCCAGGACCGGCACCAGGCCTTAGGATGAAGTCCGCTTCACATTTCTGCCGGGAGGAATGCAACTCTCTGCTTGTCCCCTAAGGGTGACTCGTTGTGGAGCTGCCCGATTTCATGGCATTTCTGCCGCTGCGACAGCATCAGCAAAAGAATTCGAGTTCCGAAGTTGAAAGACATGAACTTTAGCGACGCCGAGCTGGAAGCTTACCTCGACGAGACCCTCGACCCGGCACGCGCCGGTGAGATCGAACAGCACGCCCGTCAGGACCGCCGACTGCTCGAGCGCTTGGCGGCCATTAACGGTCGCCGAAATGCTGGTGTGCATACACTTAGTGAAATCTGGCGTCGCAACCAGGTCGGTGTCCCCAGTCGGGAGGAACTCTCACAATTCCTGCTGGGCACGCTTCCGCCGGAACATGCCGACTACATTCGGTTTCGAACCGACGTGCTCAAGTGTCGCTTCACTGCAGCCTTGCTCGGTGACCTGCAGGAGCAACTGCAAAGAGCGAAAGGCCCGGAGACGAGCCAACGTCGCAGCCGCTATTACGAGTCAGGTGCTGGCTTCATGCAGAAGCGAAAAAACCGCCGGGGATCCTGATTTCCCAGTTGATGTGGCAGTGCCCGCCTGCGAAGCAAACGCAGAGTTTTTGGGGAGGCGGCGCTGAGCAACCTTGAGGCTCAAAGCCAATATCGCTCCTGCGTCCAAGAGTTCGCCAATCAGCAGAGATTATCGCGCATCCCAAGCAGTTCGTAGGGACCGCTCGGCTAGACCAAGAGCAGTGCTTCCTCAATCGTGCCTATTCTTCCGGCTCGCCAAAGTCCTGTTCTTCCCAGTCGAGTTCGCCAACATCGAGGTAAGCGCGACAACGTGGGCACGTCTGCACCGTTCCGACGGCGCTGGCAGGAAACTCGGTCACCAATCTGCAGTCGTGGCACTCGACCTTGATCGGACCGTCTCCTGCGATCGCTTCCTCCGGTTTCAAGTGCATCGCTTCAAAGTCTTGCACCAATCTGGCTGCCTCTTCCGCCCGCTCTCGTTCAACCCACACCAAGGGCTTCTCCACTTGGGGTAGGTTCCCGAACACCCCTGCGCCGATGTGAGACTGATCCTCATCCAGCCAAGTCTCTACGCCTTTTGACTCAAGAAAATTAACCAGCATTTGAGCCTCAAGGTCGCTCGAGGCACGGTACAACTCGAACGGTTCGCGGAGTCCCATTGCAATCGCCGCCACTCTGGCGAGCCCCTCACTTGTTGCACAATCACACGAACGGATTGGGCTATTCCCAGCAAAAACCCGCTGCGATCCCCTTTCGGTTCGTATGCCACTCTCAAAATAAAGGTCTTCGCAAGTCAGCACAGAAGGCGGCTGACCACTTGGCTTTTAACGTCCGGTGCTCAATTCGGCACCGGCAACTTCTTCGCGGACCAATTCAGGCAACAATTGAGCCAGATGCTCGCCCGGAATAGCCAAAGACGCGATTCGCCCCTGGCGGGCGATGTTCAGACCGACCACATTGCCTTCCAAATCCAGCAAGGGACCACCGCACTGTTCGGGAAACAGCGGCGTGTCGTGTTGCAAGACCCAAGGGAAATCGGCTGACCGAGCACTGGGTATCGCCCCCAACCGATTCATCATCTTGAAACGGGCAGCATTGTCAGGAGAGACGTTTCTCCCGGCCAAGGTCGCGGCAATCACATGTCGCTGGCCTTGCCGCAGCACCTCGAGGCTGACCGAAGTCCCTGGCCGCCGCCGGCGAATCTCGTTCACCAAATCGGTCACATCGTCGATCCGCCGCGAGTCGATGCCGACGACCACATCGCCAGCCCGCAGGCCTGCTCGGTCCGCTGCTCCGCCGCGTGTGACGTCAACCAGTTCGCAGCCCTCGCCGGCGTCCTGCGGCTGGATCCCGAGCACAGCTTGTTCACTCGCAGGCAGCGCCCTCGGGGCATGACTGAGCGACCCTAACGCCAGCGGTTTGGCTCCGGTGCCCACCGTCACCAGAAACGCCCCCTCCTCCGGCGCACTCTTGCCGAACCGTACGGCAACCAAGCCCTCGACAGGAGCCTGAATCACCGCTAAATCATTCGCTTGATCAGTCCTGATCAACTTTGCCGGGTAAAGCTTCCCCTCGAAGCCTTTGACCGCGAGGGAGGCTCCCCCGGTTAACTCGCTTGCCTTGGTCACCAGCAACCCAGCGGAGTCAACCGCAGTCGCCAAAGCCACCACTTGGCCATCGACCAACACTTCCACAACCGAGCGGCTCCACTCGGCACCCACACCCTGCAAACTTCCCAACAGGCGACTGCTCTGCCGCTCATGCCGACCGACCATCCGGTTGCGCAAATTGGGAAGCTCAAACTTCAGCTCAATGCCATTGCGATAGACATTCTCTTCAAGTTCAAACAGGCCATCGAAGGGATTGGCTGGATGGTCGCGAAAACGTTCGAATTCGCTGCGGCTGAATTTGATTTTCTCGGTATTCTCTGCCAATGCCCGATCAAACTTGGCGGTCAGGTCCGGATCGAGCTGGTCCTTGATCTCAAGGAACAGGTTTCGCATCTCGCGATCCAGCTGCGCGTGGAGGACGGGGCAACAGTTGAGACACCAGGCCCAACAGATCACCCCCAACGAAGCCCGCCACAAAACAGTCCGGCAAAAACTAGAATTGATCAAGGATCACCTCCAGCTGAAACAAATTGGTGCCGCGGCGGATTTGCAAGCGAACTGACTCTCCAACTCGCCGTTGGCTGACCAGCTCAATCAAATGAGCGCCAGTGCGCACATCCGTTCCGCCGAAAGTCTCAATCACATCGCCACGTTTCAAACCGATCCGCTCGGCTGGCGACCCCGGAGTAATTTCAGTCGCAATCGCTTGAGCGGATTGGGGATCCACTTTCACGCCCAGCTTGGCTCGTTGACCTGGGGCTGACTTATCCGGCGGAAGATGTTTGTCGATATCGCCGGGAAGATCCGGGAGCTGTCCCCAGCGATCGCCTCGAGCGAGCCGCTCCCAATCACGGCGATAAATGTCAATGGAAACATGCCTGTTTTCGGCGATCACTTCGCCAATTGAACTGTGGATTCCAATCAATTTGCCTTCGAGGTCAAACAGCGGCCCGCCGGAGTCCCCTCCAATCAGCACTGCGTCGGTCACAATCATCTCGTCGCGAAAGTCGAGGACTCGACCCGTCCGAACTGGCGGCTTCCGCCCCAATTCATATCCCCCGGAGTGTCCCAGGCAAACAACCCAGTCGCCCCGCTCGAGGTCCGACTGCTTGCCCAGTTCCACGCTTGGCCATGGCCCGGCGCCGACCAGCTGCAACATCGCAGCATCCACGTTCAGATTGAATCCGACTAACCGTGCCTTGGCCGTCTGCCCACTGGAAAAAAAGATGTCGAACTGCGAAACCCCGGTGTTGACGACGTGTCCAGCGGTCAAGATCAGGCCTTCGGGATTAACAATCACGCCGCTACCGTAGCCGCCGCCGTCAGAAATTGAGACCACAGCGGGAGAGGTCCGATCAACGGCCGCCTGCACCGCTTTCTGGACCGCCTTTAAATTCGCTAAAGTCGGATCCTCTCCGAACCGGCCAGCGGTATCAATCGCAGGCGAGTCGCTGCGGGCAGGATTGGCTTCAGCGAACGGAACGTTTTCGGCGATACCGTCCGCCGCCCCTGACGTGCCAGAACAAAGACATGCTGCAGACCCAAACCAAGCGAAAACGGCGAGTAACCACCACGCGGCTCGTCGTTGATAAATTTTCAGTTCTGTATTCACGCCGTTCAACCTTGTCGCGGGGAGGAAACGGTTGACAGGACAGCTCGCCTGCTGGAGATGCCAAGCCAGTCGAGCACGAGGTGCGGTCGTCCGGTTGGGACAGAGCCCAGCCAGAAAACTACTACCTGGTTTGATTCGGCAGTTGCCAAATCGGCTGATTCGACAAAAATGTCCGTTGGCAGGTTTCAACTGCTGGACTGATGCAACTGCCGGC